>Ga0307514_10000565_pt1 | contig 70229 bp, 100 predicted proteins | sample 16_EM_MG_FD_203088 | JGI IMG/M metagenome (GOLD analysis project Ga0307514, IMG submission 203088) | Populus trichocarpa ectomycorrhiza microbial communities from riparian zone in the Pacific Northwest, United States - 16_EM | ecosystem: Host-associated > Plants > Roots > Unclassified | place...
ACGTGTCATACGCTTTGGATGATGACGGGTACACAGCCGCGGAATACCAGGATATTGTGCGGAAGCGTTTCGTGAAAGCGTGGGAAGGGCTCATCGATGGATACAAAGTATGCGTCCACTTATACCAGAGTTCAATGCACTAAGTCACCAGCAGGACACTTTCACCGAATCGAACTATCGACTGTTCTTCGGCCTTGCACTGGATGTGATTCTGAAACCTTGGGAGAAGGCGGTGCTCAACTTGAAGTATACCGAGGTACTTTTCTTGCTTCAGTTTCTGGAAGCTTTCTGAAGGACGGCGGCAGCTGGGTGCAATACGGTTCGACCGAGATCTGCGGTCAGTTACGACGTACCTCTCTTCCCAAACTGCCTTTGGGGATGCTCGTGAGAAGTTCACGCGGCTGCAGCAGATCTCTACTCTTCTCAACCTCGACAACGTAGGTGGAGTGGATCCGACCCAAACCGTATTACTGATCAGTCCTCTCCACAGGAGGAAGAGGTGGACCAATTCTACGACAGCTCGGGGATCGCATGGAAGTTGACGTTAAAAGAGGCACAGGCAGTTGCCGGGTTAAGAGTATGAGATGATATCCTATGATACAATGTAGGTGTACAGGACCCTCTTGAATCCTCACCCTCTGGTATCAGCCCCGTCGGAGTGCGTCCAACCTCGCTTGAAGAGCGTCTTCATCAGTAGTTCCTCCACTGCCCCCGCCAACTGGACCCGAATCATTTGGATGCGAAGGGCCTGAGGTTTCGCCAAGCACAACGGCTTGACGAGATGCTGCTGGTGTCGATACGGCAGCCAACCCACTTGGAGTATCCATCAACTAGGGAGCGGTTTAGAAGACGTGCGCTATACCGGACACCGTCAGACGTACCTTCTGTGAGAGATCAACGCCAATTTCATCCAGAACCTGTTTGAGGATCTTGTCGCCTTCCTCCTCTTCATCCTCCATATCATCCATAACGTCGTCCACGGCGTCAGACATCATACCCTCCTTCATGTCCATCATATCACTCTCTTTCTCGAAGTCCATGAGAATCTTGGAGATTGCTGGAAGGTTCATTCCCTTGTTCATGGAAGCCATTGCCTGTCCCGATGATCAGATTATCACCTTGAGAGATGGGAAATACGTAGGAACGTACCCGAGTAGCTCCGCGCATAGCTTCCGCCATTTGTTGGTTCGACCGCAGAGTTTGAATTCGCAGACCGACTGCCTGGAGTTGGGTTCGCATTTGGTAGAACTTTTGGACGTAACGTCGTGTCCGGACGAGGTCCTTGGCCATGACTTTGCACGCATTCTAATCCCAACGTCAGCACCAATGAATCACGGTTTCCGTTTGTTTCACAGAAAGCTGACCAGTTGTCCATCCTTCGCACTCTTCTTGATATCCGCGATGAGCTTTTTCTCGGATTGTTCTAGTTTAGTTCGTTCCCGGTCAAGTTCTCGCTGGGCCTTAGCGAGAGAGCGCTGGTGTTGCCTCAGCCGTTCTGCTGGGGTCACGGTGCGCCCGAAGAGGGTTTCCTAAGCCGAGAGTTGAGCTGAGAGGTCCAAGAGTGATTTGAGTGGGACCGTGGACTGACTATGATGTTCATGACGGTGAGAAGGAGAGAAAGGTTTTGGACGAGGACACTGGGCTGCCCTTTCAGACTCGATCTCGGTTCGTGACTGCGAGGATGACCCAAGACGAAACTGTTCTCAAAGATATCGGTGACCGCTGTTCTCGCCACGATTGCAAAGAGTTCGACTTTCTACAGGTCAAATGCGACAAATGCGATCGCGTGTATTGCAAGAACCACATCTTGCTTGACCTTCACGACTGCCCTGGCCGTCATCAGACTCCTGGTGATGATCATCCTGCGCCCAACCTTCAGAAGCGCAGCGGCTGCGCTCTGGAAGGGTGTACCAAGCTCAGTCTTGAATCCTTCGTTGCTGATGCTGCGCAGACGGAAAAGCGGCAACCGGCCGTTTGTCCGAACTGCGGCAAATCGTTCTGTATCGAGTGAGTTTCCACATATCGCAGCAGAATCCAGGAGTTGAACACGGGTGTTCTCTCGTCGTGGCTTCAGACACAGACATGAAACCTCCCACAATTGTCCTCGATACTTGGCGGTCGAGGCGGAAACCGCGAAAAACAACAAAAACGAGCTTGCCCGTTCGCTCCTAGCAAAACATTTCCCGACGTCTGCCTCGAATACGACATCTCCCAGCTCGTCTTCTCAGGCGAGACCCGGGAAGACCCCAAGTGCGGATCCCAGGAAGCTGGCCTTGGCACAGAAAATACAGGCGATGAAGATGCGCCAGCGTGCCATCCCTGGGGACCCAAAGGACAAGACGGCCATCCTATCTTTGGATCAGAAAATTCACGTCCAGGTCAAATTGGAGGGAGCGAACACCGCCGCTGTCCTGTGGTTCAGAAAAGTGAATGTTCCCCTTCACGTTACTCCTACACCCCATTGCTGAGGTAGAACAGAATCTAATCGTCGGGAGAGCCGTGGACCTCCTAGCGACCCATCTCAAAGTTCGTCCTGTATGTGCAACCTTCGCTGGTACCGAGTACCGGCCGCGTCTCAAAATCTCTCGGTTTAGCCCCTTCGGCTCGCCTTAGAAGGCGAAAGTCCGCTGCTTTTGAACTCGACGCTGGGCGAACAAATATCGGACGGTGCCTCACTTATCCTTTCGAGCACATAGGTTGTACAGTAGAGAGGTGCAAGACGAAAAATATATAGCAAAAAAATACCCAAGGACTACTGTATGTACAAAAGAACGTGAACAACCTAGGCTACCAGAGCCGCCAACCTCCTAAGATGGGAGACATTTAGGTATGCAGGGACGTAAGTCTCTAGACCAGAAACATCTCTTGGCAGCGGGAGCTCGTACGGTCCAACCTCCTCGCTCTCAGGCGTGAGCAAGAGGTGGTCATTGCGATCACCCGCCGCCACTCGAGCCGCCACGACTCGCAGGATATCCGGTGAAATAGGATTCTATTGAAAGGGTCAAGTCTCCGCGACATTCTTGGAAAGTGTTCGACTTACCTCATAGTCAGCCACGTAGTAGTTGGTACATAGCCTCTGGATCTGCATGGGACTCAACATCCAGCAGACGTCATAAATGATGTCGATATCTGTAGCACTGGCCTGTGGACAATTCTGAGTACCGAAGGACAATTCAGAAATAGAAGGTTGTCATAAGCACCCCACCTTCTTCAGTTGCAACAACTTGGTCGCTTGCATCAGGTGCTCTAATTGCAAAGTACCCTCGGGCATGTCATGGGACTTGCACCACTCCTCGATACGGGTGATATTGTACTGAATCTGCATGGCTGCGCATTAGAAGTAGGTATTCAGCAGCTGGATAATTGAGATTCGGACTGGGAGAAACATACCTCGCTTCCAAGAAGAGAAGTTCCTCCTCATCAACAAGTCGTTGAAGCTCGTGACACCAATCAGCTTAAGCAGCTCGGTTATCACCTGCTGTACCACCGATTCCTCCATATAGAAACTTCTGAGACTCCTCCACACTTTGTTCAGGAGGTTGAGGATGTCGTCCATGGTGTAAGCCGGTGCGTTGTTCGAACCCAAGAGCCTGAAGAGTCGCCCAGTTCCCTCTGAACTTGTAAATCCAGGAAGAGACTGGCTCTCAATCAAGGCAGGGATGATCATCTTCGAAAGCTTCTTCTTAGTTTCCAACATCCAGGTGTGGTAGATGTTGTATTCCAAGCTGTCCAGATCGTGTTTTACGACCGTGACTAACCTCTCGTAGTCTGACCACTGAAAGGCACGGATAGCATTCTCCTCGCCTGGGCCAATGCCTTGCAACATGTCGCTCTCGGCTACGCAGATGAAGGAGAGCATCTCGTGGACGTTGGAAAGCCAGAAAATTCCTGGAGTAATGGCATCCTCTCCAGTGAACGACTGTACGACTGGTCAGCACCGTCCATGGCCTGCCACAAGTGACCTTTCTTACCATTACATGCGTCTGGACGGTTTGCAATACATTGGCCAAGAACCTTTCGCTCTCCTGGATCAAGCCGTACCGCCACATCTCGTTTGTGGTTAAGCTTATGAGGTTCGAGGGAAACAGGACCTCCTTTACGGCAGCGGGGCTCGTGATACTAGGGCTGGGAATCTTGAGACCACGAATAAGTCCCTCCAACACATCCTCGTCCAATCGTTTGACATCGAGCATAAGCCTGATTTTCTCCTCAGCAGGATCGTCGTAGATCTCATCCAGCCTTCCATTTTGGCGGTAATTCTCGTCGCCCCCGTAGATGACCGATACAGCACGTGGATTTGCGGCCTGTGTCTTCTTTGCCATCATCATTAGTTCATCAGCAGAGGTGCGGTTATCTTGAACGATGTTGTAAGCTCCAGAAGCGCTGTGCCTGCGAAGGTGACGAGAGGGGCCGGTGGAAGCGGGGATGGCAGCATCGCCATCGGTGGCGACGCCATCGTGGAGCGGTAAACGGAGACCGGGGGCGAATGTCGGGGAGGTTGGCTCTGCTCGTCCGTGCCTCGAGAGGGTATTTAGTGCATTGGCACGGTTGAGTTGTTCTCGCAGACCGCTGACCTCGTTCTTGAGCGTGGTAATGACGGAGTCATCGGCAGACCGCGTTGGAGCAGCGTCCAGTAATCTTTGCTGATTCTCCAACTGAGCCGCGCGTTGTTTCAATTCCTCCGTTAATCTTTGGATAGCGTCCTCTTTTTCTACAGCCTTGGTCAACGCATCCTCCAATCGCTTCTCTATGTCCTCCTTAGCTTTGATCAACTCATCTCTCCGAGAAATCTCGGTATTAGCAGCGGCGACGTCGATCTGTAGCTGCTTTGCACGCTGGTCGGATTCTTCGTGGCGCCCGAGCCAATGTTGGACTTGCTGTTCTAACACCTCGAGCTTCTTCTGCAGCTCCTTCTTCTCATCCGTACGTTTCTGTAGCGTCTGCGTGAGCTCGAAGACCTTGTTCTCGAGTTTGTATGAGATCTCCTTGAACTTGGTGACGGATCGAGCTTCAGCCTTGAGCGCATTGAGCTCCTTACGAGCGAGGCGCCGACGAAGACAAGATTGCATCCAGATGACATGCTCGACATCGTCCTTGTACGCTTGCCGTGCGAGTCTATGAAAGTGACTTGAGTGGAGGAGGGCACGGGAAGCTTCACACTCACAAACCACGGAAGAGGCTCTGGAGGCGCAGAGCTGAGAAGTTGCGGCGGGTTTCTCGGAAAACCTGTTTGGCCTGTAGGCCGCGGATGCCTGAAGAAAATTAGATACACGGGTGTTGAAAACCGATGATGCGATACTTACGACTCTGAAGACGAGTGACCGAGGCGGAGATGGCCTTGAAGTTGCGCCTTTGAATGTACCTCCGGGTGGCGGTCTGAAGTTTGACCGCAGCGGTGGTCTTGCGAACGCCCTCCACGAATGCTCTGGCCATGATGACACGCCACCAGGTCTGAATCTTGATCGCAGCCTGCTTCATCGTTTGGTACTTCTTCTGAGCCACGCGCCTCCTCATGTTCTTCTGGATGACGGTGACCAATGCGTTGAGTTTATCGGAGCGTAAGGATTCAAGAGCGGCCAGCATTCCGGCTCGGAAAAAAATCTTTGTGAGACCATTTTGGTACTTGTCGGGGTCGTTGATGGTCCTTTCCAGGACCAGAGAACACAGCTTCTGGAGCTCAAGGTTTTGAATCATGGCGGACCAGTCCGGAGAGGGGACGAGCATGTAGTATCTGGGAAGGTGAGTTAACTTCTGTATCAGGAAATCAGGGTCCGAAAAGCTCACCGTTCCGCGAACTCCTCGTACGTCCAACGTGAGGGGTATCCAGCACAGCTGATTCGAATAGTTTCGAGAACGCCACAAGCTCGCAATTGATTCAACACCTGCTGAGGGGTGAACTCCCAAGCTTTCTTTGCTTCGTTAGGTTTGATGCAACGGATGTAGTGGACATTTGTAACACCCAGTGTCTCCATCAAACTGCCCAAAGAAGCTTTGAAGATCGAAGCCTGTGTGGGCTTCTTAGTGACCATACCAGGGCGCTTTGGTCCAGATGAAGGGTTCGAGCCAGCGGACATGAGAGACACACGTCCAGGGTCGGGGATTAACGATGAGCGCCGCGTTCCGGTGTCAGATGTGGGTGTTGTGGGCTCACTCCCCTTCGAGGAGGCAGCCAGTGCAGAGTCAATGACTTCCTTCAAGAAGTTATTCTTCGTAGCTTGGATCAGGTTCATGTGCTCGTCGGGAACGGTATCACGGTTCTTTTCCAAGAAACCTTCCACCTCGTAAGTAACGTCCAGTGCGTAGTGGGCAATCGTGAACGCCGTGTTCCCAAAGCGGGCCTTCTTGAAAACGGCCTTGACCTCGGGCTTAACGAGTTGCATGTTAAGCTTCGTCAAGAAAGAGGCATCAGTCCCAGACGGTAGTCGAGATTCTTCATCGAGAAGGGCCAAAACACCGAGCTTCCCCTCGATAACGTCGATACAAGGCTGGTTGTCCGAGAATTCGATGAAGGTCCAGTTAATCTTTTCACGAACGTATTCCTCTTGCTCAAGTTTGAACACATGGGCGTTGAACTGATTTACCATGAAACATAGTGATCAAAACGGAGCCTGCGAGAATCGTGGAAAGTATTCGAACCTCTTGTTGCAACTTTTCGTTGGCATAATTGATACTGAACTGCTCAAAGGAGTTCTGGATGGGGCGAAGAGTAAAATCAGCGCAACGTATCGAATATGGCGGCTCGTTAGATTTCCGAACCTTTTTGAAATGCTCAAAACCGTAGATATCCAGAACACCGATGAACATCTCCGCCCTGCTCGCCCCTTCACCGTTTTCGCCAGCCAAACTCTCGTTGATGATAGCCACAAGCCATTCAAAAAGACAAGCGTAGATGAACCTTGCCACAGAATCCCTGACGCCGGTTGCCTGCGCAGCATTCAAAGAGGAGATGATCTTCTCGTTACGAGTGGTGATCTGTTTCTTAACCGTCCATTTTTTGAAGTCTGCCAAGGGGATTCCGAGGAAGCGAGTTGCCATTTGGAGTGCAGGATCGACGTCATCGATCGCAGCTTCGTTACGCATCGGAATGATCTTGACGTTTCCAAGGTGCAGGAGGGCAGAGAGAAGTTTGAAAACGGCCCACTGTTTTTCCACACTGATACCAATGGTAGAAAGGGCGTGTTGGGTTTGCCTGAACTCTTCAGCGTCGTCGACGCCATTGATAGGGGTCGAAGTCGGACCGCCCTGTTTAAGGTAGTGGAATTTAGTGATGTCGGTATCGAGGCCCAAGTCCTTTCGTTCTTTTAGTGGAGCGCCAGCACACAATTGGTAGAAAATATGATAGTTTCGTTCCGTCAACGGTTGGAAGACCACACGCGAGCGTTCCAAGAGGTATGTCCGTATCCTCGCACCACAAATTTCTTGTTTCCCGTCGAAAAGGATCTACGCGACGATATTGAGGACATATTTATGAGATAATTCGTGCAGCATACCTGGATATACTTTCCAAACCGTGATGAATTGTCATTACGAGTCGTTTTGGCGTTACCAAAGGCTTCCAGGGCAGGGTTGGTTGCAAGGATTTGCCTCTCAACCTCACTGGCTTCGTCTAAGGAAACCTTGGTCTTCCCTTTCCCGCCAGCAGAAGGCGGATTTACAGAGGCAATATATCGCATGATGAATTTGGCTGATTCAGTCTTTCCGGCACCACTGTTCTGGGGTGAGTTTGCGATGATACGATGAGCACGGGGAGCTGTACCTCTCTCCGGAGACGATAATGGTCTGACCAGTACCATCCTTCGCCATTGTTGTGTACGCTTCCTCAGCAATGGCAAAAAGATGAGGTTCCAGTTCCCCTTTTTTCCTGCCGCTGTATGCTTGGATGACCTCAGGCCCGTACAGCGTGACACGTTGGAACGGGTTGACAGCTATTAACACAATTCCACTATACGTATAGATGCTATGCTGGGCATAGCGATTCCGAATTGTATGTAACACTGAACGGCCCGATAAGCAATCCGGATGGCATAGGGGGTGGGTAAAGTCGCTGACCTGAGGGTTCGTTCAAGTGGGAGAGGGTTGCTAGATCGTCGGCTGTCTCAAGGAGAGGCGGATTCCTCAGTGGAGGTAGGTTTTCTTTTCCGTCTTTGATGTCTTTTGCAGTGGTATCGATGGTGATTTCCTGTAGAAAACGAGGTGAGGTATTTCCTTCTTAAAACTTGGAAGTGATTCCTCCCACACCTTTCCACGTTCGTCAACAAAGACAAGCTTGAAGGCGTCGCTGGCGCCTCGAGTTACCGACGTAACTTCGGCGGATATCCAGCCTTGTTCTCTGTCGGGAAACCAAACGCGGGTTCCTTTGCTGTAGATGTTTTCAGCCATTTAATCTCCCGGAAGTGCTAGATTATCTGAATTTTGATTTAGGTATCATCGTTTCCGTTGCAAACCAGAGAACTGACAGTGAAGATCCTCCGTTTGAGTGAGTGACGGTGGGAACAGGGCTGTAGTGTCTATCGACCTCGAGAGATGGGTTCGTTGTTGCGGTCGTCAGGCCTCGTCGGATCCAACCCGGGGCTTGGGACTGTCGGTACGTGTGAGTCGCTCTCCGACCGTGATGGACGAACGGCGAGTGCAGATGCGGAGGAGGAAGGAAAAGGCCAAGACAAGCAGAACGGCGCTTGTGCCTTGTGCGCTCGAGAGCACGATCGCGTCAGCTGGCCTTGTCCGAATACCACCATGGATATTCTCGTGATTTCGGAAGACATGCGAAAGAGATTGGAATGTACACAATTCACTTCGGTCTCCGTGATACCTCATGTTCTCCCTGTCCACCCTAAGGACTGCCCCCCGCCAGACAGGTCTGGCCAACAGACGAGCGATTGCTAGAATACTCTCCACTCTTTTGTGCTGTCTGGTAGTTGCCATTCGACCGTTTTCCACCTACGGGGGCCCGTATGCATTCCTAGTCATAACGGTCAAAGAGCTTATCTTTGCGATCCAAGAGAATCTCGCCCAACAACTCGAAGGAACCGTTCTCAACGTCATGGGCGCGCTTTTTGCTATTGGAGTATCCACACTCGCGAAATACCTTGCTAACATACCCGGGACAAACGCAGTGATGGCTAGGACTGTGCCCGCCATCTTTCTGGTCTTCATTACTTTTGTTGGTGAGTAAACCGATTTTTACTACATACGCCATGCACTAACTTTCGGCCAGCTGGGTGGGTCAAAAGCCGTCTACCAAGGCTGCAGCCGTCCATGCGAATTTGTTGTTTTGTATCCATCTGGTTGCTGACCGTGAATATTGGGAATAATCCGGTGCGTACCCTGCGACACCCGGGGTCGACCTGACCTAACCATCGTTGGCTAGATCTACTGGAAGGATTCGCTCAGCTTCATTTGGATCACACTTATCCCTGCTGCGATTACACTCGTCGTCAGCCTCTTCCTCTTGGAGTGGTCTTCCGCGGCGTTTGGAGAACACATCGTTGATAGTCTCGACACGTTACACGAGTGCCTGACCTGTAAACTCCACGTCATGCTTGACGACATCCCTCCTACCGAGGTTTCCCAGGCGGAGAACCTTGACAGGGAGCTAATACGTAAATCAGTCGCCTTGGATTCTATTTATGAACAGGCCGCGTTCGAGATCCGGCTTGGACGTCTGAATGGTGAGGTCGTTTTCACTTATTGATGGTTCTCGTGACAGATTCGTTCCAGTCACATCGCTCAAGCCTTTCATCAACACAATCGAACATCTGCGCCGTGAACTCGCTTGGGGGATGTCAATACACAGGGCCTCCCTATCCCTAATACATCCCGAGACTTTCAACCAACTTGCCACCCCGACGCGCCTGCTTGGAGAATCAATTCTTCAGGACATTAATTTAATCCGGAGTATCGTATCTCGGGCCTACCAAGGTGGTGTTACGCCACGCGACTTCCGTGCAGAAAAACGTGCAATAGTAGAGGCAGAGGGCCGGCTGCTCCAGGCGAAGAGTGATGTCAGAAGCGAGCTCGAGAAGGTGTTCGAGACGTTGGGGCCCGATTATTCACAACTTCCACAAGACGTGTGCGACCTCTCTCTCGCAATGGTCTCGCTCCTACAGGTCGGTGCCAGCTTCGCCGTCCGCATGTATCTAATGTTATCTTAGATGGGGACGGAGGTGCAAAGGGCACTACAGGTCTGCACACGCATGGTATCCATTTATGAGTCATCAAGCTACAGGGTGTGGCTTCCGCGGATGTCGATTGCGTGGCTTGGTTTACCCCCACGCTCTTTGATGTTCGACGAACCAGAAGCAATCACTGTAGAACACCGACCACACGAAACCAACCTCACGGTCGAGGAAGCACGCGAAGGTGTCGAAGAGTACAACCGCTCCATCCCAGAAGAGGACGTGAAAAGCGAAGGCGGTAGCACCCTGAAGAAGGTCTCCCGGGCTAACCCGGTTGCAGCCATTCGACGTATCTGGAGGTCTGCACGGGTGGTACGGACCCGATTACAACTGTCAAGTTGGGAACGAGCAATTCATCATTCACCACATTTACAACATGCTTTTAAGAACGCCGCTGGGGTGGCGTTGTTATCGCTGCCGGTGTTCCTCTCCCCTAGGTCCTCGGGTATGTCGATCCCGAAGTTTCTTATCCACTCACTGATCATTAGCCTAGGGTACAAGTGGTTTAATGCTGTCAGGGGTCAATGGATGGTGATTTCGTACGTGTGGGTTTTGGAAACCAACACTGGGGCAACGTGGAGAACGGGGTACCTCCGTCTTGCTGGGACGATCATCGGTTCCATCTATGCCTACCTCTGTTGTCTAATTGCGAGGACAAATCCGTACGGTCTCGTGGCGTTGATGACGGCCGCGGATGTGCCTGTGACTTGGATCATCCTCACGACCACTGTCCAACCTCTTGGAGTTGTGATCAACGTTACGCTTGGTCCCATCACATTTGCAGAATACTTGCAACGCGACCTAGATGTGTCTGTTTTGTGTAGGTTTCAAAATAGCCGACCGAAGCCAAATAATAAACTCGTTGTATCAGGGCTCGCGACTCTACGAGGTTTGATGATCATTGTGGGGATCGTCGCGGCGATCATCGTGGTGAGTAACTTTTTGACCTCTGGGATCTGCGCGCTCACAAGTGCCCCAGAACAACACATTCTACCCGAGACATTGCCGTGTAGGTTCTATTTTATCGATGGAGCGACGAGTCCATCTGATCCAACCCTAGGTCATATTTTTGACTGGCACTTGTCGAACCCTCTCTCTGCTAAACCAACTATATCTCACCATGTGCAGGTAAGAAATACTGTATCCCCCAAACAATTAAACAAACTCATTCTCCATTACAGAGACATCTACCAACACGGGACACAAATGTCTTATACCCCATGTGACAAACGTCCGGTGTTGAAGCTGGAGTTACAATGCCGTAACTCACTGCATCAGCTTTCGCTGGTATTGGGGGCTATGAACGACGAGCTCAGTTGGGTACCTGTAGGTGTTTGGGATAGGCATTTCCCCGTGCCCAAGCTGATAAGGTGCACGTAGAAACCCACCAGGAAGTATCATGAGGTAGTGTTCCTCATGCAACGGCTTCTGGACATCATGACTGGATTGAGGAAGGTGCGGGAAAACGTCCCCAGGGAAGAGGCCATCGTCAATGTATTGTCAGAACGTCGCGATCTAGTGAGTTCTATCCTGTGCTCACACCTTTCCCGCCACCTACCCCCCAACAGATATCATGCGTTTGCATTGGTCTATTTGCTTGTGAGAATGCCTTTAGGGGTCGGCAGCCAATACCCCAATTCCTGCCGTCAGCACGGGGCGCACTCAACAAACTCGAGCTCAAGGTACAATACACAGTACACCAATCACAACAGGGCAGGTCTATGGGTTTGTCGCCGGCTTATGCGTTCGTAGAAGGGGAGATCATGAAGGCGATGGTCGTTACTTTAGAGACAATGACCGAGCTTTGTCGGTCGTTATTTGGGTCCGCCGAGTGGGCAGTGCCGTCTCATATAGGGTCTAGAGTTAGCAGCCCATCGATCTCACGACAGGTCAGTCGTGCTGAGGACCCTTGGGGGTTCATGTAGAGTCACGCGCACGTGATTGTCACTGTCACACTAGTAGAGCTTATAGAGTCACCGCGTCGTGGAACGCGTCTTTTAACCCAGCGTGTACGTCCACTCCGACCCAGACCGTCGTCCACCCCGGTCCCACGCCCGTCTTTGCGTATCTGGCCCACGCTCGTCAGGCCGCCTTTCGTACCGATTGCAGCCCCGCCTAGCACACGATTATGGACGTTGGCCGACGCAACCTCTTCGGAGAGAGCTAACCTAGGATTAACATGACCGCAAATGCTCCCTTTCTTGCCGATGATGGAGAGGTGGACAGGGTGGCGACCATTATTTCACGCTTTTCGAGGCTCCAAGTGTAGCAAGGGTGAAGGCACTGTTACATTTTTGCTTCCAATGACCCCTTTTTCCAGGCCCCTTAACGCAACTCCGGAAAAGCATGAAGCTTTAGTGTTCTCTCGTTTGCGAAATGACACGCACGAATCTTGACCTGTGTTACCCGGGATTCCAGTTTGATTGGAACTTGTGGTTGGCAACGCGCAGAAAGCCGCTGCGCTTTCCGTCAGCCACCGTCCATCGAACTCGGAAGGTAACGCCTGCAAATGTCAAAGATTACGTCAGATCGCATCGACGAGACCTTTTGTGAAGTGCCAGAGATGCGTCGTTGGGCTTATTTGGGGTTCGGTGATGGGCGAGGAAGTTACGTCCGTACTGTTGTCGACATCTTGATCTAGCATCACGCACAGGTCTTTCGAGATCTCTTTCATGCCTGACGCCGCTCTTCTTGTGAACTTGGAGCCCAAATGATTTGCGAGAATCTCTCCATCTGTGTGGCAGTCCGTACAGAGCATTTTTGGGTCTGGGCTCTCGGGCCCCAAACCGGCAGCATGTCCACGAGTCGCCTGTTATACGGGTCGCTCTTACGTGCAAACCCCCGGCATTTGTCCGCATACTATCGTTGTGTCGAAGGAGGAGACATGCACTATTCGCACGGAAGGGACGCACAAGATACCAAATGACGACGACGCCGGTACTTCCGGATACTTTCGCGAGTTAGGACTGGCGCACAAAATGCATGCTGGGACACTCACTGAATGGGGTGACCTTCACCCCATTTGACCCTCGTTTCCTGCCCGCTCATCACAGAACGGTGGACGTGTTGGCCCATTTCCTTTGTTCACCGGCTGCTTCAGGGATGCCGATCCCTACTGTTGTTTCGGAGTCAACCACGTCCAGTACCTCGTGTCTGCGCCAAACTGGTGATCTCATGCTGTCGACGACATTGCTTCCCTGTTGTTGTTCAGCCACACCGCAAAGATGTGGATCTGTACACTCCCTGTCTCTTCCTCCACGGGTCACTTCCGGCTGTGTCGTGACATCACCAGACCTTGTTCGGCTGACCGAAGACCCGCTCTCCGCACGTTATCTTCGACCACTCGAATCCAACCCCACCCTGACACATGATCCTTCATCTCTCCCATCGAAATTGTTGCCCCAGGTTTCAATAAAGGTTACCCAGCCTTGCCGTCGATGGGAAGTACATGTTCTGCCTTTGTGCGGGGATGTTTGGATGACTGCGATCTGTTCGGGTGGTTGTATCGGGCTTGTGGTGCAGCCAGGATTTTGTTGCGAGTGTTGTTGGAGAGGTCGGCCGGACAGACTGGCTTGATACGATGTGATGCCAGATCCTTGGATACACGCAGAAGAGTGGGGTTGTTGTTATAGTTCCGATGAGCGGCGCCTGTACGCGTTCCAAGTGACGCGAAATGGGGATGCCTTGGATCACTGTCGGCGGCATTGGGTAATCCAGGAGACATTTGTGTCGACGGGTTTCTCTCTCAAGCACGAGACACGGAGTGATTACGGCTGGTCCCTGGAGCTCGACGAGAGCTTGGTTGACCTGGAGATGCGTTGGTGGCACGTGTAGGGAAGTCATTATGACTTCGCAAGCACCACAGTGAGCCAATTTTTTACACCCTCTCTAACTTCGCGTTAGAGTTTGTGATCCGTAACAAACTTCGGATAAGGTGAGCTCCCCCTCGTTTCTGGGGTAATTCATAATTCTGATCCGAGATTTTTAGGTATGTACGTTCGAGTTCGCGATATCTTCCACACTTTTGTCGAGATACGTGGATTGTATCGTTGTATTACTGTGCACATTGTATACTTGTCCAGGGGACGACGTACGAAGGCACCGACTGCACGCCACGGAGCAAAAACATTGGATGGCAAAACGACGGTCCTATTCGTGTAACCCAAAGAATTTTATGCTAATGAGACGAGAAACTCCATATCCTCACATTCCCATCGTCGCTCCCCGAAACGATCTTGTCCTCGGCTAGACCAAGGCAGGTCACTGCACCCCTATGCCCAACCAAGGTGGTGGTACACCGACCTTGTTCACAATCCCAGATCTGCACATCATGGTGATGAGCTTCAACTCTTCCAGGGAGAAAGTGGAAACAAACTCGCCTTGATGGTTCGATCATGACTCCCGCTGATAAGCCGCATCTTATCGGCCGCAACAGACCAGACCCCTTCGATGTGCCCAAAGAAAGTTTTCACCGCTTTGCCCGTGTGTATATCCCACGTCTTGATAGTGTTATCAAGACTGCCCGAGATAAGGACCGGGCCACGATCAGGCGACAGCTTATCGTCTGCCGCCTGGGATGAGGTTGAGGGCGTGTCAATGTCACGGTCGTCTTTGGAGGCAGAAGACTTTTGCTTGCACTCGGATAACAACCGGTCCATGTAAGACAGTTTGAGCGTCTGCACCTGACCGACATGACCGGTGAAGGTCCGGACGCATGTTCGCGAGGAAAGATCCCACAGCCTTATGGTGCCGTCGTCTGACGCAGAGAACAACATCTTGCCACAGTTGATTTCCGGTGACGCAATTGATTGGTGTTCTACTGGGGTCCAATCGAGGTTTGCAATTGTCGACGAGGGAGAGGCACGTCCATGGGTCTGAGGGGTGCCGATTTCGTCGGAACGAGTGTCCCACAATTGAACGCAATTGACCCAATCGGTATGACCCCGTAGAGTGAACATTCCGCCATTCCGAAAGTCCCAGATCTTGATGGTCGTGTCGACGCTTCCGCTAGCCAAGAGGTCCGCGTCAAAGTTTACGCAAATGACGCCCTCGGTGTGACCCTCCAAAACACGTAAACAGGTCCCCATCCGCCAGTTCCAGATCCTGATTGTACAATCCATACTTCCAGTGACGAGCTTTGCCTCATCGAACTGCAGGGACCTGACGGCGCTCGTATGACCTTCTAAACAGTGGATCTGTGACCCCGTCTCGAGGTTCCACACGCGGGCAGTGCGGTCGTATGACCCAGTGATGAGAATTGGGAAGGAGGGGTGGGTGAGGTTCTCGTTGATCTGCAAGCACATGACACCGTCCTTGTGTCCCCGTAAAGTCCGCACGGTACATCTCCCTCGCCTCCAATTCCTTTCAATCGTGAGCCTCTCGCAATAAACGTCTTTCCAAGGTCTCGTCTGAGCCTCAGAATGGATGGGACTGTGTGATGATGGAACGAGGGGGTTGGTATGATGGGGAGAAAGATAGCCAGGCGTCTCGGAGTCACGAAGAGAAGGCGGAGGAGTGGTTGATTTCTGTCGTTTTGGAGAGGGGGCGCTGTCGAAGTTATCGGGGGAATCGTCCAGTGTTCGCTTCCCACAACTTGATAAGGAAGGCGAAGGGGAGGGGGATGTGTACATGGGCGATGCAGGGCATGGCATTCGGAAGAGTTTCTTCTTCTTTTCCAACCGAGGGAGACCCCAACCACATTTGGGACACTTCTGACCGATATGCTGCTCACAGATTCCCTTCCACAAGATATTATCATCTGCGAGGCGTTTCCACTTCTTGTTTACTTGAGCAGCCCGGCAGAGCGAAATGGCGTCGAGGTAGGTGAGGACCCGGAGGGAGACTTCATGGGGGAGGACGGAGAAGGGGTCTATCCGAATGATATGAGAGAGCTGGTCGGCGAGTAGAGAGAGTTGAGAGAAGCAGCACATGGTCAGCAGACCCTGGAGAATCAAGGCACGTCGAGGATGGGATGAGGCCGAGAAGTTTGCCCATACAGCGCTGACGGTCTCCCGTTCTTGCAAAGGGAGAGCATCCAAAGCCTGGGGGGAGGGGGGATTTGTCAACGTTATGGACACGTTAACGATCTGGTAATTACGAACCTGTTGGAGCTTGAGATTCGTTCCCTCGTCAGCCATCCGCTTGTGCCTCGGACAGAGTTTACGCTGTGAGAGCGTTGGTGTCGGGTGTACATCCTCTGTGGGATCCGTCTTGAGATCGTCGGTGGCCAACGGGTTTTCGCTCTGAGAAGTGACAGGAGGAAGACTTGCGGTGGTCTGAGCCCGCTTTGCCTGGGGAAGAGTATCGCAGAGGTGAGAATCCTGTGGTGGCATGGTATCCGGGGGAGGGGCGGGGGGGGAGGATGGCTACGAGCGAAGGGTATTTGACCCCGTGGTCGACCGAGCCGGGATGAGTGCGATTTGCTCAATTTTGAACGAGATGCACGACAGATTTCGCGAGATGTCACCACCGTGGCACACGTGACACAAAGTCGACCTCATCCTTACTCAATATTCCAAATGGCGATGTTACAAAAACAGTTTCTGATTCAAGAATAATAACGACACACGATATGAGGGGAAAGAAAACTGGTCGGACGTCAGAAATCGCAGCTGGGTAATGTGTCCACCCCAATATAATCAATCCAATGAGATCCTTAGTTGCTCCAATGGTATCGGCACAAAGTTGTCCAACACAATCGACCTTGAGGCCAGCTCAGGCTCAGTGTGTGGTGGGACGAGTTCTCGGATGAGGTCCGGCCTGATCGACAATTCTGTGTGACATTATCGCCGTGAATCAGCACCCCTTCCTTACCTGGGCTGACAAGACGGAAACCATACCTTCTCGTGTAAAGTTGAACAAGGGAGGGAAATCCTTTCCGTTGGGCATTCTCGCACCCTCTCCTCGAAGCTCGTCGAAGAATGGGTGGCACATGGCCTCGATTGCACTCAGACGTGCCTCGGGAGTGTACTCGAGTAGTTTTGAGACGAGATCGATGGCCTCTGCGGCCGTGCGAGGACGGAAGACCTTTGGATATGGGATAAACGCCTTGAGATGCGAACAAAATCCGCGGAAACTTACTTTCGAGAAGGGGTGAGGTTTGATCTGCGGAAACTTGTGCTCCATATAATTGGGATTCATGGTTTTGATCTGCTCCCTCGACGGTGTCCCCAGAACTTTGATGATCTCCACCAATTGATCGATGCCGCTCTCACCAGGGAACAAGGGTTGACCCAACATCAACTCGGCCATAACACATCCCGTTGACCAGATATCTATGGTGGTCGTTGAACGCTATCGGAGGCAACATATAAACGCGATATCTTACCGATATTGGTGGTGTAGTTTGTCGCTCCAAAGATCAGCTCTGGAGCTCGGTAATACCGGGAACAGATGTAGCTGACATTGGGCTCTCCCGCAACCAGGATCTTGGCAGAACCAAAGTCGCACAGTTTGAGGACGCCAGTGGCAGGGTTGAGCAAGAGGTTCTGAGGCTTGATATCCCGGTGACAAATCCCAACAGAGTGAATATAAGCCAGGGACCTGAGTAGTTGATACATGTACAGTTTGACTTGGAGCATGGGCATAGGTTGTTTGAGTTTGGCGTAGTGGCGACTAGCGCGGTAGACCGTCTCCGGTACGTATTCCAAAACAAGATTTAGGTACACTTCGTCCTTCTGTAATCGGAATGTGATACGTCACAAAGTCGGATCGAGAGAAACGAGAATTTTACCGACCTTTTCGCCGTTGGAATAGAAGAACGCTTTGAGATCGACAACGTTTGGGTGAATGACTAGTCTCATGATTTGAAGCTCTCGATTCTACGCATTGAATGAGCGCAAGAGGGAAAAATCGACAGAGTGAGAAAGGGAGAGTATGACCGAGAAACAAGACGAATATGCACCTTGAATCGCTTATCTTGTAGAACTTTCTTAATCGCGATGTCAGCTCCATCTTGAGGACCGCCGGCGAGCTTTGCTTGGAATACAACGCCAAAGGAGCCGTTTCCGATGACCTTGCAATTGGTGTAGGAGATGTCCCTCGTTTCACCGGACCTTCCGTCTGAAGCGACTACTTTGACGACCTTCCTGGGATCGTCGACGGCTGCAAAACAGGCGGGCGGAGTAGACGGGTCAGACACGGATGGTTACTGTACGACTTAAAGATACGCGAGAAGAGAGAAATAACGGGGAGGGGATCGACGCAGCTGCAGAACGGCGTCTCTACAATGATGTTGGGATTGTTGATGGGAGAAAAACGCACGAGAGATCTTGACACCGTTTATGGGGGCATGGGTGGACATTGCGACAGTCGTAAGAGGGGAAATTGAGAGTAGTAGATGCAGAAAAAAGCGAGAGAGGAAGGCAGAACACGGATCTTGCGGCGATGGGAGCCGGAGAAAGGGGGCACACGGGTCGAGTTGGGGGGGTCGTTGGGATCGGAAAACGAGTGCGAACGAGACTGGGTAGACGACGAGAAAGTGAGGAGGAAGGGGAGAGCGAGAGATATGAGATACGACCGACAGAGATGGTGGTTACAGCCTTGGGACGAGGATCTGTTCTGTCTGTGCCCACCGTCGAAAAGAAGAAGAGGACTCCTGGTAGGAACAGTCACGCACCGTCACATTGACCCTTGTCACGCTCGCTGCGCACGTACATCCGACCATGTTCTCCAGACTGCCCTCCAAGCTGTCTGCGCCGTTCGGTATCCTCGGAGACGAACCGAAGCTCGCCTTCAGAAATCAGCCAGGTGGAATCGCAAAGCTTGCGTCGTCTCGTGCACGTAATCTCAGCCCCATTCAATTCCAAAGCTAATCATCTCGTTGTATGCTACACAGGACATCCCCCCCACAGACTCTTACTGGGATCAGGTTAGCCCACTTCGCACCCGTATCACCCCCAGAGTAACATAGAGCGATCCAGTACATCACTCTTTTCGACTCCGCCTCGGATGTCTTCTCTCTTATCACCCCAAACGATAGTAAGTCTCATCGAAAATTCACCCACGGTGTGCCACAGCTGATTGTGCCAAGTTCGCAGAGCACTGCACGATGCTCCAGAGAATGTCGCCACCCTGATCCGTGTCATTTGCTCCCGGCTCTCCAATCTGATCTCGGACCACACGTTTCCGACACTTGCATCCGCCTCCGTCACGTCCCTTTCTACGTTCATCAAGGCTTCAACATCCGAAAACACTACAACAAAACAGGTGTTGAACTGCGTTCGCGTACTCCAGCGCGTGCTCCCCGTCGTGTTTGAACTTGATGGCGAAACGACGCGGTTCGAATTGGAGGTTTTTTGGAAGAAGGAAGAAGTGGAGGATACCCCCGTCAACGACGAACCTTTACAGTTCGCCATCGAAGACGATGACGAGGACTCTGAGGAAGAAGGAACTGAACCACCTGCCCGTGCTGCGCCAAAACCGAAGGAAACCAAGGCAAAGAAGACGATACCCTCGCTGGCCGAACGACTGCTCGGCTGTTTGATGGATTTACTTTTCTGCTGCGGATTCACCATACCACTCAAAATCCAAGTCAACCATCACAAGATAAACCACGTTATATGGTAATCCCCGTGCTCTCAGATTTTCTCCGCGCCTCACTGCGATATACAGGGAGAAGGGTGTTGGTTCAACAACCGATCTAGGTCCTGGTCAGGGACTCGAGTCAAACAAGATGGAAATACTCCGCCTATTTCTCGTCCTCCTTTCTCGGCAGATCTATACCTCTCCCTCACAACTGTTAACTAAGCCTTCGATCTATACGCTCCAATTGGTGCAGAAGACTCAACGCCGCGACGTTCTCACCCTGCTTTGTTCCCTTCTTAATACCGCGATGAACTCACCTCCCGCTCCTTTTACCACCATCGGTGGCGTGACCGGACGGCTTCCATATAACCACCTGGTCTTCAAGGGTGAGGATCCCAGGGAAGGGCTAGTAATCACATGTCTACAGGTCCTTTGTGTCCTCCTCGACTATCAAAGTGGATCCGCGAGGGACGCTACCCTCGCTAATGGTGAATCCGCCCCGACGATCAAAACGAATGCATTTAGGTATTACCTCGCGAAACTTGTGAGATTAAACGATGTTCCCTCGCTGGAATCTTCTCAAAGTAACCCTCATTAGCACAGGCAACAGGATTTCACGTTCATCTTAGACGGCGTCGTCAATATTCTGGAACTTCAGATGGCTTCGCTGAATAACTACCTTCCTGGTGCTAGAAAATCTGTTTCATATATCGTCGAAACCAGTGGGTGCACATCCTTTCATATTCTACGCATGAATTAACGCCCCCTAGTCATAATTTTTTGGAAGTTAATTGAACTGAATAAGGTTGCCTTCCAACACCCCGTTCGAACCCGATTGCTGACACGTCGAACAGAAATTCAGGGCATTTGTCCTTGACTCGGACAAGTCGATGGACGTTCTTGCGTACCTTCTATGCTATAGCCTGGAAGTGAAGGACAAACCTCGTAAGGCGCATTCCGATGGTCCTCTTTTGTCATCTAACCTCTGTGATTCGTAGAACAGCACGGTCTATGTAGATCACTGTCCTACATCGTTCAGACCCTCTCTGCTGAGAAAGCGTTCGCCGCAAAGCTGAACACGCCCATCAAGATTCAAGTACCTCCCAAGTGGCATGCGCCTGGTACAGCCGCAGATTTCCTGATAAATGTACGCTTCCTTAAACTTGATCCCAGCTCCTTGATTGAATTCCTCCAGTCAGTATACTCGATGGTGGCGACCACATCCGGAACGCTCAACTCCCTCTACCCTGCTTTGATCATCGCACTCTCGAACTGTGCTCCGCATTTCAAGAACTTGAGCGTCTCCGCATCCACTCGACTCGTGCAATTGGTTACCGCGTTTTCGAACCCAACTTTCTTGCTTTCCGACGAGGGTAATCCCCGACTCCTCTTCTTCACGTACAGTAAAACCACCTTCACTCATTCCATTGCTGACCTCATCCTCAAGGCTTGAAGTTTTTAACTCTGTCATATTGCACAATCTCGAAGATAACCCCAATCTCATCTACGGCATGCTCCGGGCCCATAAAACGTTCGAAGACCTCGGAACTTTTACTCTTGCACGTGGCCTCCGAGAGATCCGACGGGTTCAGCTAGCCAAAGAGGAACAGGCTCGAAAGGGGGACACCAAAGGCGAAGGCAGAGCCCCGGGAGACTTGGAGTCCGGCGAGGAACCCTCGGCCGAGAAGGCTCGATTATTGGAGAGCGAGACAAGCTCGAGGCGAGAGTCGTCCGAAGCCAACCTCGATCCGTCGTTATCGTCTAGGGATTCACCGCAACGGGGACTGAGCCTGGACGATGAAGCACCAAGGCCCTTGGTATCTCCCACGACAGGGCTGATGTCTGAAGACATGCCCTCTGAGAAGTCGAGAGGAAAGATGAGGGAAAGATCATCAATATCATTAGAAATGACGAGAAGCTTGGAGCGGATCGCCCTAGCTGGAATTGGGAGAAACAAATTCGTGCCTACACAGGAGTGGGTCACATCATGGCAACAAGGGTGTGTTCACTCGAGTTCAAAAAATCCTTTTTCCGAGCCCCCTGACAAATATCAATTTAGTTTACCCCTTGACCCGGTGATGTTGGTTATCTCTGAGCTGCTGCCAAAGGTGCACGATCTACAGGCATCCCTGAACAAGGCGAACACAACACCTGCAATCATTGATTTCTTGGCGAGCGCAAACCTCTCACATGTCTTGCCGCCTCCCTCAAGCATAACACCTCGCTGGTTTGTTGTAAGTCCCGGTAATTCTTCACGGGATTAAACCGCCACGTTGACGATTTTACCTTGCCAGTGGTCCGATGCGTCGATAATATGGTTAGCCTCTCTTATATGGGGAGAGGTGTATGTACGTGGTATGACACCGCTGGGTATCTGGAATGGGACGAACGTCCGTCTGTTCTACGTTAAACATACTCAGGTACAAGGGAGGGGTCAGATTACCGAGACGGTGACAAATGCGATTGGTGGACTGTTAGGAAGAGGTGGCCAGGGAGCTAACAGCGCAGGAACAGAACCTCATCAAAGTAACAGGTAGTCTATCCCTTTGTGTTTGTGTTTTTTTTTTTCGTTTGCTTCCGGCCATCACTTCCGTCGCTATCACGCCTTCAATAAATTTTGTTTCCGTACGCCAAGCCTGATCACAACGCGATGGCGTTATGACTGTGATTCTCATGCTTACCACATGAACTGGCCCACATCGCTAACTGAAGCTCAGATACAAGCCTTGAAACGAGGTAAGAAACCATCGCGTTCACCCCTAGTTTCTCCGTCACGATACGATCCTTGTAACAGGTAGGGTCAATGGCGTTCTGGATCTACTGGTAACTAGCGCGCCGGAGCTCTCGAAGAGATGCAAACTACCCCCCTTCGAAATCAAGGCAATAACGGAACTGGTGTGCCAAAGTTTGGCCCCGGAGACGCGTACATTGGGGGAGTGGATGTCCCATCATGGCGATGCCCAGGGATTGCTTACGACGGGGGACACGACGTTAGATCGTGCGTTAGGGGGTGGGATTCGGACTGGAATGGTTTGGGAGTTTGTTGGCGAGAGGTATGCCTTCGTTGTGTGTCGTCCGGTGGGGATGTAGCACTGACGTGCATCGAACGAAGCGCGTCTGGAAAGACACAACTGGCGATGCAACTCTCTCTCCTTGTACAACTACCTCCAGAACTGGGTGGTCTGTCGGGTTCTACCTGTTACCTCACCACAGACATGGAGCTGGAGACCCGTCGACTTGACGAGCTATCCCGAACGCATCCTTTATTGGTAACTTCCTCCACTCGGTGTACGCTCGACGACATCAACACCATCCGAACACCTACCGTGGATCTACTCGCAAACGTCCTTCGTACATCACTACCCCAATTCATCGAAGCCTCTTCCGCCCCAGGACGAAGACCAGTCAAACTACTGGTGATCGACTCCATCGCAGATCTATTCCTCGCCTTGGAAAAGACCACGACGGCCACTTTGGTCGAACGCTCGCGGAACCTCAACGAACTTTCTTTGCTTCTACATTCCCTGGCGAGCAAACGCCAGATCGCTGTCGTAGTTATCAACAGAGCACAAGATATTTTTGATTGGTCGTCGAACGGCGTTCAGGACGGTGGAAACACACCCGGTCAGCTTGTCTACCGAGAACAATCCCGGTGGTTTGGCAGTGCGGACAGTATACACGAAGAACGAGCGAAAGAAGCTATGCTAGGTCTCGCCTGGGCGAACCAGATCAACGTCCGGATAATGTTCACTCGTACGAGCAGGGAGCGGCGCATTGAAGATATCCGTGACGCTGAAGAACGAAGCTCAAAGCGACGGAGGGTATCTCTGGGCCACTTTGCGAACGTCCGCTCATCCTCATCCTCATCGAGTCCAGGATTGTTGGCAGTCTCGACGGAGAAGATCCTGGTCCGGCGGATGACAGTCGTGTTCTCATCCGTCTCTCCGTCTTGCTCGCTTGATTTCATTATCACCCCGGAGGGCGTCTTTGGCTTGGGGGACTCGCTGACGACAGGGTTATTAGACCCTTCCCCACAAAGAATACCCGCTGGGGCCGCGACAGTACCTCGGGTAGAACCGTTGGATGTCGGACTGGCAGCATCTCAGGAAGTTGGGAATGGTGGACTGCAAGACGGTGAGGATGTTGACTGGGATGCCTTGTTTGCGGAAGACCAGGCGACCTTTAGCAATCTAGACCTCGCCTACTACGACGGCGAGTTTGCATCTACTTTCCCTGTATTAAACAGTAGTGGTCCACAGGGGGACATCTAGTCCTAAATGACCTTTTATCGTGCGCGAAACGAACTTTCGATATTATTAGTGTGAAGGCGTTACAATCGAATATGTCAAGCCCTACGGCTACTCTTTGGTGTATATATTACAAGTGTCACAAATTTGTCCGGGGGTAACGTTGAAAGCAAAATAGACAACAAAACAGAACAAATGCAGAGGGCGAACAATGTCCAACAAAATAAGACGGTCCAATTAGGTTTTCGTCACGAAAATGAGGAGATCGTAGATGTAGAAGAGTAAGGCGACGCGCCGCGGAGCGAAGAAAGAGTGTACAAGGGGGTATGGGTGAGTTTGGGTTTTGGGAGTGGGCAGGAAGGTTTCAAGGTGGGTGGACCGGTGATGGGGATAGTCGTCTGGCGGATATATTCCATCTGTTCAAGTTCTGCGGCGAGGGATTTCTCGAGGTCGGTGCACTTGTTCTTCTTGAGATAGTTCGTGAGGAGACACAGACCTGCGACAGCTAGAAGTCTTGCGTCGATCATCACACTCTTTGACTTGGAGAATATGAACGACTTACAGGCAATCATCGCGACGGAGGCATTAGCGAGCAAGATGAAGGGTACGACCGCGTATGGTCGGAGGACGATGTTGGCGATTGAGAATCCGAGTATCGCTGTGGAGGAGGGCGATCAACGGAAAGTACGGCAAACGGACGGGTTACCTACAGGTTTGCAAGCCGCACAGCAACCGGAGACCGTTAAGGAGATAATAACAGACACGCATCCGACGGAAAACCCATTGTGTTTCGGTCAAACCAATCATAGATTGGCAGCCCAAACTACGACACCCAACATACCGGGTCAGCTCAAGCCCTCCGACCCTCGGCACAGAAAGACACTCACAGCCAAAACCCACAGATGGAACCAGTCAAAGTCAAGACCAGCTGAACAGATTCCACCCCCTGAACACTACGATTTGAAAACATAGCATCTTTCCACTGGTCGACCACGAATTGAATGATCTCCAATGATCCGACGCCGATGGCGAAGGTGTTGAGGAAGGTGACGAACCCTACTCATCCGCCCACGGTCAGTCTCTCCTCGGTTGGGCGAACGGAAGTATCGGAAAGGGACATACCCAGAACAAGGTTGCACCGATACGCCAATGGATGCATGCTTATGGAACGAATGAAAGGGCACCGGCGATTCTATCGCGGTGAGGGGAGGTGAGGAAACCCTGCCAGAGTGGTTGAGAGGAAAGGGGGGACGATGAGACCCCCCAGGGTATATAACAATACCGTCTGACAGTGTGGGTCCGAAGTTCTCGGGTCAAACAGTTTTTCCGGGATTCTTATGGATTTTTTGTTCTTTGAGTAACCGCGAAGTCGAGGATTGCTGACCGAGGGCGTCATGCGCCAGGTCCAGCCATCAGCCTAATTGTCCAAGTCAAGCGTGTTGATCCTGGAGAATCCTAGTGTCTTAACAGTGTCGAGGTTAAGGTATGGGATTTCACCGCTAGCTCAGAGACCCCAGAGTGTATCCCAGTTGTAGCGTATATGCTTGAAACACGCGTGGTCCAGGGGAACTGGCCACGGCACCGGTGAGGTCAGTCAGACGGGGCAGTGGTCCTGGCAAATGATAGATACAACTTGCATCTTTTGTTGGGTCAAACAGCATCGTGAGCCAAGGAGGATTTTGTTTATTGTCTTTGCGCTCTGGCTATTCCAAGATTTCTTTCCAATTGTCCAGAGACTTTGGAGGTGATGTCAAGTTGCTCAGCTTAATCCCAAACGGGTCGAGTTGTGCCGGGTGTTGTCACTGGCGCGTTGATTGGGCGGGTAAGTGCAACACCTATCAGGTTTCCAAGGACCATGGACAACAAACATATTTATTTCATTCCAGGCTGGTCCGAAAGGACCTATGCGTAAGAAATACAACGGGAGAGGCATGTCGAGCCATGAGGGAGAATGTTACGAGGAATTGCGGTAAAATCGAAAAAATGGCAACGTCAAGATGCAAGTTGATTCCCAAGCCGTGTATGGAAGACCCTCCCGTAGGGGCGCAAATTGTGCAAAAACGCTCGAACCGCTCACTGTCCGAACGTGTTCTCACCAGAGTAGCTCACGTACAGGAACCCGTCCTCGTCCCTGTTGATAAGAAAGATCAGCTCCATTTTATTTCCGAGGGAAGGAGCTAGAGTGGTGACGCACTTGTGTTCCTCATAGATGGCGCTCATGAGGGCAGCGGTTGGAGGCAGGACTTCGTTGACGAAGATGAAGATGGCCTTCTCCGGCGCGAGCTTGATGCGTTTCCTGATTACGTAGACGAACTGACCCACGGTGAGATCCTGTAGGACACCATGTGTCAGTCACATCCACGACAATCTGCAAGTCCCAACTCACTGATGGTACCAGATACTTCTTCTTGTCGATGGTTGGGATGTCCGTCTTGTCCGCCTTCTCGCAGATTACCTACCCCAAGAGCAGATCAGCCTACCTACGCAACTATCATCCCGGATGAGCGGACGTACTGGAATGCGGTCAGGGTACTTCTGACGAATCCTCTCGGCCTCGGCCTTTCGTTTCTCTGTGATGTGACGGCAAAAAATCAGGACAGTTCTGTGCTCGCCAGGACCGCGTGTGATACGCACCGAAGGGGTGCTCATCCTTGAACTTGGATCGCATTGTTGGTGAAATATGGGTGTGTAAACTGGGAAGGAGGTTGGAGGGTAGATTTGGATGTCTTTATAGCAGATGGTGGTCGGTGGTAGAGGAAGGCTCACGAAAAACGGCTTGTGGTTGCGCGGCTTCTTGACTCAACGAACGCAGCAGGTCAAAGCCTTCCGCATATGGCAGACATTTCCCATCACGTGATATCCGGATTCCGTATGCTGTTCACTGACCAGGTCACTCTGAGTCGTTTGACTTGGCAGGTTCGTCTTTGCTAGACAAAAACAGGTGGTCGGGCCCGACGCAGGGACCGTAGAGGCTGTCCATGGTTGGGTCATAATCAGTCATCTGTCTATTCGGTTTCTCTCAAGGCAAAGCGTCACGAATCGCCATCCTCTGTCGATGCCCCACCCATCAAGGCACCGTGGACCTCGGCAGTCTGGGTGCCAGAAATCACACAAATAGTCGAGTCTGGTAGTAGAAGCGGAATTTTTGAATCAATACCAGCGCCTCGGTATAATTGGAGAAAGTAGTCTCGGATTGGAATCAACTCGTGTGGGAGATGAGGATTTAAACCGAATGATTTATGCAGAAACGACGCGAGCTATCACCTTTAGAATAAGCACATGGATGTGGTTATAGAATGTAGTTACTCACGCTGGGCCTCACCGCTCCCTCAAATAGTCCTTCAATTCCGTCCGAATGTCTGCTGGGACGCGTGCCAAAGTCGTTTTAACCAATGGAGGTTCAAGCCGAATGTTCGCTGGATAGTCTGTACCAGCCTCGGCCTTCTGTCGCTGTAGGAGATCGAGAGTTTTGACCCTGGGCTCCTTGGAGGTCAAGGGAGCCGGGAAGACCCTGCTGGCGCTTTGACCGGAGACTTCACTCTTGGAAATGACGCGAGCAACCAGCCTCGGGAGTGACCCGCGCATCTACGAAAGGGGCACGGAGTTCAGCTGTGTGTTGTAGAAAATCACATTCTGCTTACCGTTGATGATTGAGAGTGCGAAGAGGAAGGTGTTTGTTTGGTAACAGCCTCTGAAACAAACAAACGCGCGACGCGTCCCGCCAATTAACCACATCCTTCACGATGGTCAGGGGAGGCGCGCCTGCTTCCTCGAGCAAGAATACTAAAAGGAAAACTGTGAATCAAGATTCCGCCGCGAGCAAGAAGCAAAAGACCGTTGCGCAGACTGGCTCCCCCGAATGGCCCAGTTATTTTCACGACGTGCGTTAATTGCTCCATTCGACTGCCCTTGCATCCTATCGAATGCTCTTCAGTTATTTAAGGTGCTTTTTTTTTGTGATGTACGCCTACTTGAACTACCATAACATCACTCCAGGTGTACAGGGTATGTATACACCACAATCTAGCTGGCAAACGGACTTGATGCCCCCTAGGCGTTGAATACTGTGCTTGCATTCTGCTCTTCGCGGAAGTCCATGGCTCCCACATTTGATAGCATACGTGGCTCTGTTGAGAGTCTTCTCAAGGGGTGGGTGCCGTAACTTCGACACTACCAATCAACTGACCGGCGAGTAGACCGCTGGACCTTGAGAAGGTCTCGGAGATTAAGTAAGCGACAACCTTTAGCCACGATTGCGTCGAATCTCATATTCCTATCCTAAGAGCGTTGTGTCCTGACCTCGTGAAATTCGCATACATCCCCAAGAATGACCTACTTATTCATGGGTCTAACCAGTCCGTGCTGAACCGTGGGACGGGCCGCGACAAAGGTCCAGACTACCTAGAGTTTGGGCCCTCCCAGCTGCAAGACTCGCAGGATCACGTTCTAGTTCTCGAATTCAAGGAATCAGTGCGCGGCCAGAGGGCCGACAATCTGTGAGCTTGAATGACCCGCGACCTCCCAACCTTACGCATATGTTATCAGGTATTCACTCCTTCTCCCCCCCTCTCTCACACCTGCGGCAATGAAGAAACTGGTCGAAACACGGAACGCGCGATTTTGTGATGCGGTGAACGAGTTAGTTTCACCAGTCCCTGAGGGATTCTCACCTTGACCCCCACCTAACAACAGGCTCCTGGCTAGAACTCCCGAAGCGGAAGACCCAGTTTCCCTACTACGAACATCCGGCCGGAGATTTGTCCCTGTGAATACTGCCTGGAACGGCGATCTTTCCAATGACCCCTCACAAGTCCCATCATCTGAGGAGAGATCTTCTGCCACGGAGATTATTGAAGAAATGCAAAAACAAAGTTGGTACAAGGATCAAATATGTTTCAGACAGGAGGCGGAAGAGAAGGCCGCTCTTCTAGGTTTGGAATCGGTTTTTTGCTTCGGCCGCTTGCGCTCACGCTCAGATTAAGGAACTCTTGAAATAACCTTATCGGCGGCCATTACGAATGCCTTGTCCGGTTCGCGACAGATATCCTCCCTTTATTTTCACCAAGCAGAGGCAATCAATGCACTCGCAAAAGGTTCGAACGTCATAGGTGAGCTTGCGCTTCCCTGGTGTTTGTACTCGCCTCACGGAGTGTAAAAGTGTCTACACCCACGGCTTCTGGAAAGAGTATAATTTATCAGGTGGGCAGACCCTCAACTCTCTTGTGGAGAATCTGATGATTTTTAGGTCCCTATGCTCCGGTTCCTCGAGAAAGATCCTGACTCCACGTTCATCTTCGTCTACCCGACAAAGGTATTGTGGAGTATCTACTCTACCGGTGAGGATCGTAACACGTTGCCTAGGCATTGGCCCAGGACCAACGCGTAGCGGTACAGAACCTTCTCTCGAGCTGCCCGGGATTAGAGACCATCCAAGTTTATGCCTACGATGGTGACACGCCGCAAGAAGATCGCCGTAAGTACGCTGTTTACTCCACGAGGTTTTGACTCCTGAGAATTCTATAGGTCAGATACGTGAGAACGCCTCAATAATTTTCACCAACTTCGTAGGTCTCAGCTGTCCGGGAGAGATTCTCAGCCTCATGAATGTCTATAGGACATGATTCACTTTTCGATCCTTCCTCATGAAGAATCATGGAGGCGGTTTGTATCGACTTTCCAAAGGTTTCCAGGTATTTGAACTTTGTACAGATTTTTCAAGACCTTGAAGCTGGTCGCGGTGGATGAATTACATTATTATACTGGACTGTTTGGGAGGTTGGTCGATCCAACCACCCAGCGACAATCATTTGACCGTTCATCCATCCTAGTCACGTTGCACAGATAATTCGCCGGTTGCGACGGATATGCGCAGCAGTCGGGAGTGAGTCTACAAACCAGGCCCTTTGTACCCCTCTCAGGCATATCCCCCAGACAGAAGAGTACAATTCGTCTCATGTAGTGCGACCATCGCAAGTCCATTGGATCATATGCGGAATGTCTTTGGTGTTGAGGTGTTAGGAGTTCCTCCATCATTCAGGCCCGTCCGCTGATCCAACTTGCAGAACGTCACGGCGGTTACGGAAGACGGAGCACCCTCTGGGTATAAGGAATTCTTGGTAAGAGACGAACGGGGCCTCATCATCCTCGCCTCTGACCACGCGCTAGGTGTGGAACCCCCCTCTGAAGGTTCCTGGAGATCGTTCACTGGGACGTGTCAATCCTACCGATGAAGCAACTAACCTCATGAGGTTCCTGATGAAAAGAGGCTTCAGGGTCATTCTTTTCTGTCAGGTGCGAACCCATCTTCCACGTTACCCTCCGTTTTTCACTATCAGCATAGAGACGAAAATCGTGTGAGCTGGTAAGCCATTCCTTTCCAGCAAGCAAGTTTGGGATGACCTGACGCCTTCACAGGCAATGAAGGTGATCCGTGCGGACTTGACTGCCGAAGGTCGGCTCGATGTCCTCGAAAAGGTTATGGCATACAGAGGAGGTTTGTTGATTGATCCACTCGTCGAGGCCCTCGCACTTACATGGGGGGCGCCCAGGATATACGCCTCAGGTGGATTTCTGTTGTCCCACCCAGACACCGAAGTTTAATGGAATTTAGGATCGTCGCAGGATTGAACGTGAAGCATTTTCCGGTCAATTGCTCGGGATAATCGCAACAAACGCGCTTGAACTCGGTGTTGACATTGGCGTGCTTGACGTCGTCATTGTATTGGGATTTCCCCTGGGTGGCCTCGCCAGCTTCGTCAGTTACCCTTCATTTTCGGCATCCGATTGGCCTAACCGCCACACAGCGCCAACAAATTGGACGTGCAGGACGACGGGCCCGAGACTCACTCACTGTTTTCGTTCCAGAGGGTCTCCCGATGGACGACCATTACTTGATGAACCCAGGAGAACTGCTGCAGGGGTCTGTTGCGGATATTGTCTTGGATCTGGAGAATCCACTCATTCTCGAGGTTTGCCGTTGTGATCATACGGCGTACAAACCCTAACGACCTTTGCAGGGGCATTTACAATGCGCTGGGACTGAGATGCCCATCACGTCGGAAGACGAACAATATTTTGGTCCCATGATGAAGGAGATATGTGAGACCCACCTGTCGAAAGACCAGGACGGTTGGTACGCGTGGCCTGTCCACATTGATATCGCAGCTCGTTGACATAGTCTACTCAGGTATCACACCCATCCAAAGCTCTTGCCATACCCCGCTAAACACGTGAACCTCCGTGGCGTCGAGGAAGATAAATACGTCCTCATCGACATCACAGAGTTTGAGCGAGGGGGCACTGCGAAACTTGTCGAAGAGATCGAAATATCGAGAGCCTTGTTCGAAGTGTATGAGGGTGGGGTGGTGCGCATAATCTGGTTTCCCCGGAGGATTCAGATTCACGCTCACGCTGTTTTTCGACAGTTCATGCACCAGGGTCTGACGTTTGTCGTGCACTCCATTAGTCACGACAGCCAAGTGGCCCACCTCCGTCACGCGGACGTAAATTGGATCACAGGTGTGTGTTGATGACCGTTCGACGTTATTATAGGCGCTCACGATAACTCAATCTCACCTAGAACCGAGGTAAGATCCTCGATCACAGTGAGACTCTCTGACTAACGTCATGGAACCTTCCAAAGAGACTTCACGTAAGTTATTTGGCCAGCAAAAGCCGTCTTCTATAACCCCTTCGTATAGCGATATCGATCCCATAAGGACGCACCGTATCCGCGAAGTAAAACAGCGGGAAGGTGCGACTTACCAGGGACATGCATTTTATGGACGTAAGTTTTCCCTTTCGAAGCAACGCAAGGCGTCCGCCTAACTATCTGAATAGGCGTCAAGATCCAGACCACCGTATACGGGTTCTACAAGATACGGTAAGTCTGGAGTAGGTTCGGTATTCATCTCCGACCGAACCCGCTTCGAACAGAAACGGATGCATCATAGATCAAGTTGACCTCGAGAACCTTCCATGGGATCGGGAAACCTACGGGTTCTGGCTTGACATCCCCCAGTCCCTTCTTCAGCTGTTCATCGACCAAGAAGTCAATCCGGCAGGTGCGAAACGTTCTGATATCTTCCTCAGCGTAGTCGCTTATGGGACGCACGGTTTCCCAGAGGCTATACATTCTGCTCAGCACGCTGTGTTGAACCGCATCCAAATGTCCAAAGAGCTCCTGACGGAATGTAAGGCCGCAACGAAGGAATACAAAGCAGAGAATTCAAAGCGGAAGAGACCGGCGAGGTGAGCGCGGTCGTGTTCATGATATTCTCCTCTCAATATACTACCCAGGCTCATTTTCTATGAACCCGCCGGGAAGGGCGGAGGTCTCGCTGCGAAATCTTTTGATCGAATTTCGCATTTCGTTGGCGCGGCTTATGATGCAATTGCTACGTGTGAATGCGAGAATGGATGTGGCTCATGTAGGGTCCTCGCGCAGTACCCACGTTTATCACTTCTCTGACCTTGATGTTTCAATTATCAGGTGTCTTGGACTCGTTCTGCGGGGAAAGAAATATGGTCTGTTCTAAAGTGGGAGCCAAGGCGGTCCTCCAAGCACTACTAGGCCTCCCGGTTTCCCCGGAAGACGTTCCACCACCAGAGCATCTTCCAGGAGATCCAGTGGCCCACCACCAAACCGTCGTCGAGGCCGACGTTATTCCTACTCAAGGAAACATCCAGGTCGAGAGAGACTGAAACCCGATCGATTGCAAACAAACAAAGATGAGTGGACTATAACGCCGTTATGAAGGTCATAGAGTATCTACCCGAAGGACAGTGGAAGTAGGTTACATCATCTGAGGGGGTCGAGGTCTCCCCAATCATTGTTATTTAGTTTATTCGTCGTTGTGCTCCCCCATGTAGGTTGTGCAGGTTTTGAGGGGGCCAATACACCCATCCCGGCGTTAAAGAACGGTGGTGGAGTTGGTTGTGATGGTTGCAGCGGGGGACTTGAGAAGGAGGGGATAGGGTTACTGGGGGGAAGAGATATACTGTAATTAGGCGCCATAAATGCGTTTTGCGGCGGTTGAGAGGGTTGTATGGGCTGCATAGGCTGGATCACGCCATTTGAACTGCTCGATTGCGGCTGGGACAAGTTGAGATTATAGTTGGGCGCCGAGTAGCCGCTGGTGTTTGTAGAAGCCGAGAACAGGTTGTTTGATGGCGGCGGTCGCAGGGGTTGGATCGAAGAATTATGTGTAGTCACACTCGTCGGATTGAAAACCGGTGGATTGAGAGAGGTGGACGACACTGGTTTGGCACCCAGTACGTTCCGACTCGAGAGCGTTGGCCGTGTTGCGGATTTGATTGAAATCATGGGAGTTGATGGTAAAGACGTTGATTGCGTGACCGGTGGAGTGGATGTCGTCGGCGTGGTGACCTAGGAAGTCCGAAAGGGGTCAATACAACGTGAAGAAGAGAGAGAAAAGACACCCACAGTCTCATCACTAGAGAAAATGCTACCCCAGACGTCATCTTCATCCCACCCCTTCGAAGATCCATTGATGACAGTATCCGGCTTCACCGTCACGCCATCTCCGTGCCCCACAAGGTTCTCAAAGTTAACCTCCCCACCGACCGGGATGGAGGCTGCGCCAGAGACGGATACTGTGGACCTGTCTTCCAAGCGTTGAGAATCGCGGAGGAATTGATTGTGTTCAAGTTCGACCCGATCCCCAAGTTTCTTTATCACCGCCATGAACTTGCGGAATTGGTCGACATTCAGAACTGTCGAGGTTACCCTATCAGCTTTTTTATTTGACGGTCGGGAACGAATGTAACCCACGAGGACCCATTGCCATTTGCCATAACTGAGGCAGGACGGCCATAGCAACCGCCTCTCGGTCAACCTTGAACCCCATAGCCTCTTGCACGAGTAGGGTTGCCATCTAGAATCCATGAATGAGTAAACATCGTGCAAGAGACCGGCAAGTCATACCATCACTGAGGGCTCTTTTGTCCGGATCTTGGAGAGTAATGGAACCAGCTTCTGCGTCAGAACCGCCTGATCAAGGGTTTTCACCATAATCAAGAAGGTCGACAGCGTGGCCACTTTTATGCTCAAAACCTTCGTTTTGGTGAAAACAAGCTTAATTGCGAGGGTGGGAAGCGTAAGAAGGGCCATCACGGTGTCCAAGGGCAATATATACTCACCGCGACCCTTGGGAAGAGAACCCCTTGTACTTCAGCGTAATCGATGGTTTCACACAGGTCCGGAACCACTTTCAGCGCTTGCTCCTGAACCTGTCGACGGAAGGTTTTATTATCCTGAAGATTCTTCCGGGCGTTCTCGAAACTCACGACAGTGTGTTCGGATTCCATGGCATTGTAAATCAATGGCATCACATCTAAAAAACCTCAATACGGGCATCCGTGATTAGATAGAAACAATACGCACGTTCAAGAAAAACTGGCTTGTCCGTTTTCTCCTGCAGAACTTTAACGTTGTTCAGAAGTGTCAACATGTTCTGAGGTGGATCTTTGATAGCAAACAGGGGCTTCAGGCTTGGCAGCACTAAGGCCGCAAACTGTGTCGGCGAGAGCACCCGAGAAATAGCGAATACGTTTGGGAGGATGTGAGGGAGGAGTTGTGTATCTTTCATCTGTAACACAGAACGTCTAGAACACTCCACCGTGACAGGAAACGGACACTAACCTCCTCCAGCAGAGATGGTAGGATTTTCCTGACCCTGAGACCCTCAGAAAATTTATCCAAGACACTGGTCAAGCCCTTCATGAAAGAGATCTTCTCCTCTCGACTCTTTGCAGCAAAATTGGATCTGTCAAGGAAATTGAGGGTAGATATAGGTAGCGATGAGAAGAACGAGTGCGAAGATAGTGAGGATGAAGCGAGCCGGTTTGTGGGATGTCGTGTGATCAAAGCGTTCAACATTGCTGAAGGAGCGTCAGGGTTTCTCTACGAAGATAGAACCGACTTGCCTACCTTGTAGGTCTCTGTCCAGTCCGCTGATCCCAGTGAGGGGACGTCCAGCAGCATCTCGGAGACCACCCAGACTACCGTGTGTTTTGAACGGTGGGTCACCTTTGCAATGAACCGCATAGATAAGACAACCAAGTGAATACAAGTCAGAAGCCGTGGTCAGGGCCTCGTCCAGCGCATACTCCGGGGCTACGCGATCCGTTCATCAAACAAGCGTTGTCGGGTAAATGGGGAACTCGTACCCATATAATCAAAGGACCTCTGGATGTAAGGCATAACACGACCATCGAAAGTCGGGAACTCCCACCTGGTCGGTTGACCATCAGGACGCATTAGGGGGATCGTCAATCCCAATCCGCCAATCTTCCAATCTCCCTGTAAGAATAAACAAACAAACGGCACACTCTCAGTTCTGTGATATTCAGAGTATGAGACCAAGTGTGTACTGACGGCATTGGTGATGAGGATACTTTCCGGCGAGAGGTTGGAATGAATTAGGCGTGCGGAGGTGTGGAGGAAGGAGAGTCCTTTGCATAGTTGAAGGATACCTTTCTGGATCTGAAAGGTAGTTTGCGGTGATTAGCAACAAGGATCACTTGGGACGGCGAGATGATCGATACCTCGACTTCGTCGAGTTCCACGATGGGTGACCGATGGACTGAGTTGGGGATGGATAGACATAGGGAGGACAGCAGAGGCTCTGTGGCAAATATCAGTTCACTCCGTGTCTCTTCAAGCGGCTCGACCATCTCTGAAAAGCGCAGTGCGGTCAACGTAAGTGTATTGAGGTGTCCGTTCCGGTGCGTACCCAATATACATGGATGTCTAAGCCTCGACAAAGATGTAGCCTACATACGAGCAGCATGAACATAGGGTCCCGAGCAACCGTACAAGGATGTGGCACGCACCTCGGACTTGAGCACCTCAAATGTCCTCTCCTTGCCCGCGGGTCCCATCTTCTCCAGCTCTGCGCTCTTCTTATCGAACGTCCATACGGATACACGTTTGTTCGTAGTCTTGTGAGAACCAGACTGGACTTTCCACGGTCCTACGAAGAACGTGGGAGTATTGGCGGGTGCGGGCAATGCGCCAAGGTTCGAAGAGGATCCTTGCGCAGGGGTGCCAGACCGACTGCCAATGATAGAGGTTGACAACCCGACATTATAGTTCTGAGAGATGTTGGATCTAGTGAAGAAAGAGCTCGCGGCCGCGAACATTATCGTCTCGCAGCTGGTCGGACGGACTGATTTGTGCGCGATCACGAGGGCGGTCGACTTGAAGTGTGAGAAAACATAGGGTGAAGCCGCGCCTGCACGATGTATATACGGTAAATTTACACTACGAGTGGATTGCATGTTGTCACTATGATATGAGATGATTTTACAGTCGTGTGCTTGGGCTCAACAACAAGCTCGAGCGAGGGTTCGATGGGGTGAGCTGGTTCATAGTCAAGCCGACGGGAGCCAATCCGAGTGAAGGCAAGTGCCGAAGTTCCTCGGCCATTATGGGATCCAACCAAGTATCAGACCTCAGTTTGATAACTTCGTCGTATTGGAATCCAGGCAGCTGTCTGATCATGCTGCACGGCGGTGGTTTGAACAAAACTCGGACAAAATACTGTGCGGAGAATGCCAAGGGTCAGGCAAGTGTTTCTTGGCCGGAACCGATCGTCACGATGAAAACTGCTGTACCTTGGCTTCAGCTAGCCCATCAACCCCCCAAGAAATGTTACGCTGGCTTTTTCCCAGCTGCAACACCCAATGTGACCTGCTGACCCCTTCGACGCTGTTGTCCGTGTATTGTAACTCGGCCTTTGACAATATCGCCTCTTGGATGCTATCCCCGGCGCTTGACGATATCTTTGACCTCCTGACAAGATGAATATATAAGGAATCGGCCTTGACGAGAAGTTGGGGCAGCGAAGGGAGTTTTGAACACGAAAGTGTGAGTGTGAGGGGTATTGATTCCCCAGACGTATATATTTTCGGTGATGGCAGTGTTAGCTGTCAAAGGTACCGCACCAGTTGACCTGAGTTCGATTGATAGGGGTATAAGGAACCGTGATAAGTACCTGAGCCGACGTCTGCAGTTTCTCAAGCGCCGCACGAGCCGAAGTTGAACTGTGGATATCGACCGCTATGAAACGCTCCTCTTCGTTCCCATAGCCAAGTAGGGGGTCATGAATGAGGTCCAATTGGGCTTGGCTAGGTGGGGTTGAGCGGGGTAAGTACATGATCGGTATCGTCATCCTGATAGTTGAATCAGCACCAAGTCCTCTCGGCAGGTGCTAACGCAGATTGCAATGCACACCTTTCGTGTCTCCTCAAACCTTTTCGAACGATATCGACTCTGATAGTGTAGTTGATGTTGCAATATGTCCCTCGGTGGGACAACGACTGCGAAGGAGGTAAAGGGTCTCTCCCGTTCGTGATGTACGTCGGGAAGGACAGAGAAAAGTTGAAGCGCTCTCCAGACAACGTCGCGGATGGTTTTGAGCCGTCACTACCTGATGAGTTGGGGCTGACGGTCCCAAAGAGTTTGACGCTCTGCGACAGGATCACTTCGTCCGACGCGGCGGCGACGCTCCCGTTATGGGAAGCAGTAATCGCTGCTTGCCCTTCCAGCTATTGAGGTGATCCAGCGCGTCAGACGCCAGAAGAGATAACAACCGCGGCCATGGCGGACTCACAGTAGCGGTCACGCTAACGACGTGGCTGCATTTCTTGACGACCTGGACGGTACCCTCAACGACGCCCTGGAACCCATAGACTGGGAACCTGGTTCCCCACCGCCGGGGGCCCAAGTTGATATGCAGGTGGTCTGATTTGTAGTTGTATTCGCCAACCTGAGAGCTACCAGAGAGGAGGGGGGTCGTGTCTGTTGGGGAAGCAAGGCCCCTGGAGGTGATGTACCTGGGCAAGGGCGAAGAGGAATCGTAGGGAGGGAGCTCTTCTTGCATTTCGAGGGTACCAGAGGAAACGGAGGAAAGAGGTATCAAAAGTCGTCACCCGAGGGAAAGTGGTTTAAATGCGATCCGACATCCACACACAATATGTGTGATGACTCGAGTTTGAAGCGCGTAGATGAGGTACGCGCCCCAAGAGTACGCTATATACGAGATGAGATGAGTAAGCACTATGCTTGGTGGCGATCAGTTCCCAGTCCCGATCCGCTCAAACGCAAGTTCCTCACCTGACATACGAATCGGTAAATCCCCCGGCCGGTCGCGGCCGTGCAGAGACGAGCAAGCGAGAAAAATCTGATTATAAACAATACCACTAAACTACTGAACATGAGATACCCGCAATGAACAAGAGAAAACAAGACTCCATAGTGAGTGAAGGGCGGAGGGAAGATAGATGCTTCGGGAACAGGTCCGAAGGAGACGTGGGGATGAAAGTGAAACGCTAGAGCCTTGCCGCCCAGCGTGTGAGACTGCTTACTGATCGAACTTTGGCCAGCTTCCTTCATCCTTCCATTTCTGAATGAGCTCCTTGATCGCCGCCTCTGTAATACCTGGCACCTTGGGCTCGAGGCCTGTGATGTCCCGGATTTTCTTGTTCGACAATCCAAACTGGTGTTTACTCAGCAGATAGAGGTCCAAGTAGGCACTGAGTGGAGTGTTGGGTACGGGTGGATTCGAGGTTGTGATCATCTGTGTCCAGGCTCCAACGTGTTCCTCATTGATATCTTCGACAGAGTCCTCAAGTCGGAACTTGAACGCAATGTTAGAGCCAATCGAACGGTCGTGCAGATGGCGTTGCTCACCTTAGCCGCAGTTGAAGTAAAGAAGTCGTAATATTCGTGACTTGTCCCCAACACGGCCGCAATCGTCTTCAAGAGTTCGTTATACGTCAGGTCCGGATTACCTGACTACATTTGACCCAACCAATTAGGAGAACCGAGGATGGTGGACTGGGAACTCACCAAGTTGAACAGTGGGGCTTTCACCGCAACGTTGTGTGGCACAATACCCTCCACTACACCAACGTGTTTTTTCTCGTTGTGCCATTGTATGGTCTCCCCAGCCAATTCGTCCGCTTTCTCCCTTCCTCCTATTTCGTCGATCCAAGTTGCACATTTCCACAACGCGGCGGTCACGTCGCTGTTGTGAGTCACGTTGTACAGAAATTTACCGGGAGACCATCTGGAGGACACGGTGAGCCGAGCCAGGTCAACAATCTACTGACCTCGGACCGTCGACGTACAATGATTTTACAGGCTGTTTCAAATAAGCGTACACGGCACTGATCACAAAAATCGAGGATACTGTGAAGTTACGGCATCATCAGTGCAACGTCGGGAGATATCCAAAACAAAGACGCTTACTCAATTCAATTTGGTACGGTCCATAGGTTTGAGTGGTCCGTAGGATCACCAGGTTGAGACTAGTTTGGTGTCAGTCTAGCAGCCATTGCAATTTTACGAATGCGGCAAAACTCACTCTGGAATGGCAGCGATCGCACGGAGAGATTCATGCCACCAAGTGCCGTTGACACCCTCCGGCTTCAGGTCGTCCTTTTCCTCCGCAGGTTTTTTGTCCGAAGTATAGAATGGGTGTTGTAACCGAACGTATGCCTTGACTTTCCTCTTCGCGGCTTCCAAGGCGATGAACCGAGCAACGTTGAATGTCTGAGTAATCTGAACCTGTTCCACCCCAATTCGTCAGAATTTGAAGGATTTGTGGAAGCAAAAATCTAGACCTGTTCCGGTCTATCCCAACGAATCTCCCCTGAGAGGTCGAAGACGTAAGAATACGGTTCTTGTCCCTCTGGTGGAACAAAGGTTGATTCAACAATGGCTAATTGTTTGGAAGCTTGTGAGTTACAGTGACCGGGCGCGGATTAGGGACGACGTGCATGCAACGGTGAGGTTCGCTTGCTTATACTCGATGATCGGATTTTTGACGACCTCTTTAAAGTCTGCTCCGAGATAACTTGCAAGAGAGATCGAGTCAGCGACGCTGAGCACGCACAGGAGGGCATTTGGTTGGTGGGGCTCACGTAGTGGGAGGATGAATAGAATACTTGTCAACGATTCGTAGATGCTGTGGAGGGGACGCGGCTTCAGCATGTGGGTACGGTTAAGGTGGATCTTGATTCGCTGACATTGACGAGGGGTTCGCCCTGCAGCGGAACCAGATAACCAACGAGGGCCCGGCTGAGGGTGTTTAAGCCACCTGGGGGGAGGACGTGAGACGAATTGGGTGGATTCATGAGATGAGTGGGATAGACTGACCAAAGACGATGGCATTTGGTTTTTGAGACATTAGCAAGAGATCAGAGGGGAGGATTAAGAAATAAAAGAAGAAAATGGAGAGGAAATATTCTGGAGAGGGAGAGGGAGTGAGAAAAAGAATGCGGGATAGTCTCTGGTCGTCGTCTGGAAAAGGAAGGTGCGCATTTGGCCTCGACGGCTACAAGAAATTATATTCTATCGGTCAAGTTCCTCTAGATATTTGTACACGCTCGAAAAGTCCCGGTTAGCGAGCTCAGGCCTCGTCTTCACCATCTCAGCATACACCTCCTCTCCCTTTTCGCCCAGTGGTAACTGCACGTTCAACATCTTGCCGCTCCCGGTCGCCAGCCCCATGTCCTTAAACGTCACCTCAATCAACGGTAAGACCCCGGCCAAGAAATTATCACCTACTTTGAGCATCAACGTGGCGGAAAAGCCACCCTCGTACTTTCTCTGCGCAGGAGGGCCAGCCTGACCTATTGGAACCTCGATCGCGTCCTTGACCGGATTGTTGTCCTCGCTTGCCCAACACCTTCCGGTAGAGCTGTTGATCACGCTCGCGAGAACCTTGGGATCAAGACCGAGTCTCTGGCCCAAAAGCATCGCTTCCCCAACTACCACTTGTTGGACGCCCAAAACCATATTGTTGCAGATTTTCGCTGCGAGACCCGACCCAGATGGTCCGCAGTGAATTGCTCGCTTCCCCATTAAATTCAGGAATGGGACTGCGAGCGCGAAGGAACGTTCTGGACCCCCGACAAGGAAACTAAGCGTTCCTGCCTTAGCACCAGTGACACCTATTTCAGTTCAGCGTCACACCTTGAGAGACAATCAACGGGGAGGGATGCGCACCTCCAGAGACGGGGGCGTCTACGATGTTTACCTGCACCTCGGCCATTATTTGTGCAAGTTCCTGTGATGTACTGACATGACACGTTGTCGAGTCAATACATAAAGTCTTCTGTGCCTCCTCCGTTGGCAACTCCTTGAGTGCAGCGATGATTCCCTCTGAAAACCCCTCGTAGACGGAGAGAACATGGGGTGACGACGGCAACATCGTGATAATAGTCTCAGCTGATAACACGGCTCTAGAGCGTAAAACCAACTCTATTAGGTAAGTTAGAGGACACACCGATGGCGAACGCACTCTCGAGGGGTCTTCACAAAGCTAGCACTCTTCCCACTTGCCTCCTCGACGAACCTCATAGCCACCTCTCGTCTAGCATCACATACTATCAGTTCTCCACCGTTGTAATCCGCAAACTTCTTCTTCCACAGATTAGTCGCCATTTCATATCCCATCCTTCCCAGCCCAATGAACGCGACATTATTGGATCGGTTGGCCGGGATGGTTCCGGAAACAGCCCTGCGAGCCAACGTATGTAGCCTCATAGTCGCGCGCATATTGTCGTTTGAACCGTTTGTCGGAGAGCCAGGTGCCGCAAGCTCCGTACAGGTGAAAGTGTGGGGCAGTACCCGAACTGCGCAGAGATCAAATCTCGTCCGTAACTTTAAATCTCACGTGAACGGCGCTTGCATCGGTTCGTTGGCTGGCCATTGTCAGGTATGACCTCAATTCCGCTCACCATCTGGAAGACTTTTCGACGTGAACAAGGCGATATCACAAACGCGGAAGAGTACCAGCCGTTGGCGAACGACCCCAGTGCGCCAGAACCATCAGAACCAGCGCAAATGGGTGCGGACGAGCAGATTCTTAAACCAGAGACACGAAAGGGAGATCTTCCAGCGGAATGGGCAGCTTATGTGAGGCCTTATCTTATCTCCCTATATTTTATCTTGCTCACTTGTCCCAGGTTTCTACTGCAGTACGTCTCACCGGTTGTACGTCCTATGGATGACTGGCTATTGACCATTGCTTGGACCAGATATTTCTCACCACAACCTGGTTAATGGCCCTAAACAGCTCTCCATCCATCCCATTTACCTATCATCCCATCCTACAAAGTCTGGGAGTCAGTTGCTTTGCTTGGGGTGAGATTCGCTTCAGATTTCTCTCGGTTGCACGGCGCGTCATCCCTGACTCACAGGGATCCTAACATTACAACCAACGTCCCGCCCCCGCTCCAAAGCAGAAGGTCTGGTGCGACACCAGCTAGCAATGGGCTTTGGACTCCTCTGTATAGTCTTGGGGACGGCAGCCATTATTACAAACAAGAATATGAATGACACGCACCACTTCATCAGCACACACGCGGTAAATACATTGTAGGGAACGAATAGCCCAGGTGGCTGAAACTCCGTCACAGAAACTTGGCCTATTGGCGTTCGTGTGGATATTGTTCCAGGTTTTCTTCGGGGCAGGCAGCGTCTGGTTTGACGGTAAACTATTCGGTGGTGGTATGAAAGCCAAGTTGGTTTGGAGATACCACAGGTTAGTCTCCCAGCATCCCTCGACCTTTCAAGGCCGCTAATGATGGACGAAGGCTGTCCGGCTACTTCCTATTCCTTCTACTCATCTTAACCTCGGGTTATGGGGGATGGTCCCACTGGGCTCTCAAGTACAGCTCATTCTCCACCCGCGTTATCGCATACGTCCTCTCCCCCCTCGTTCTCCTAGCATCGGTCCTATTCCGCATCCGCCCATCTAAAATGAAATTATTCTGAACCGCATGGCACTAGGAACCTGGTAGAGGCGCATCTTTAATCTCATACCTTCCATTCTGTATCCCATACTTATCAACATCATACAACACGACACATAATGGAGAACTCTGGAAAGTTTACGAAGACGAAACTCCCATTTTTGGTGTTGAGCCGATAACAGACCCCAAGAACTTGGGTACGAATCTCTCAAGCCGTTCTTCCGTCGTGGCCCAAAGCCGCTGCTGCTTCTCCGTCCGTGGATCCGGCTCTGACGGCGGAACGAGCAGTCCTGCCGCGTTCATGACGAGAATCACGTTTTTCAGCGTCTCTGGGATGGCCTCATGCTGAAACAGTATTTTGGATGAGCGAATTTTGTCATGAAAATAAGGATGCGTACCAATTGATCTGGCCTGTTGACGTTCATAAGTCGATCCAATAAATCTAACACCTGGATCCAGACAACCCGAATGTCCACCTGACTCTCTCCTTCCTTTACTTCCAGCTGCATGAACGCCTTACACAACAAAGACGCAGCTCTCAACCTTGTCTCCGGCATTCCAGCCGGATCTCGGTTAAAGACTTCAGGTTTCAACAGCTCGTCCACCAGAGGGAAAACAATACGGTTGAAGGCTTCCTCTACTTGCGTTTGGTCCGCATCTTCCAGCAAAATGTACTGGCCGAGCAAGACCCGTTGAAGGTGGGTTATTGCCACTTGACGGATCTCCCGCGAGGAGTTGATGGATTGTCGTTCAAGAGAAGCCATCAGCGGAAGACAGAACTGTCGCCAAGCTGACGGCAAAGGGTAAGGATACCACCACAAAGACAAGATTGGAACATACCCTGATGTTTTGGTATGTTGTAGTTCCGGACGAAAGTGGGTATGAACTGTTTTAGCTCGAACAGTAACTCGATAGCCTTTCTCCCCCGTTCGATCACCGGTGATCTGCTCAGTTGGTCAGCGCCTCCCAAAGAAGCAACTTACGGGAACTCACTGCTGAGAGCTAGGCTGTTGTTGTCTTCTTCCACCCGGGCCACGTTTCTGAGAGTCAATCAAGGCGCCCGCGGCACTGGCGTATTCGTCCAATATGCTGATCAGTCCAGGGAAGCCATCGACCGTGACCTGTTGTTTCGGCCCATCTTGAACGTAGTCCGTGACGATCTGGAAGGTGGTCTTCGCCGCCTCTTGGTGAGTAACAGTACCACGGAATATTGAAAAGACAATCGTCCACTCGGTTTGCGAGCTGATGTGGATCACGATCAAACTGTTCCCCTGAAGCCGATCATCGGAGGGCTCACCTGACGATTCCAGGTTCCTGGATCAAGGGCACGACACCAGACACGATTTGTTCCGCAGCTGAGAAAGCAATGGATGACGGGAGCCTTCCAATAAGGTCCAGAGCAATGTATAGCTGATCGCGCATGGCGGGCTAGAGGAGATATTTGGATCGGTGGCAGCTGCGACGTCTATTGCGATGCACACCTTATCAATGATTAAGGACGCTAAACGGAAAAGTCCAACGATAGCACGCTCGATTAATAGCACGCTGTGCTGTGTTGCAGTCTCCAAAAGGGCAGAAATGTGTTCAAAGACGATCGGGCTAGTCTTTTTCGTCAACCCTGAAAGTCACCAGGATAGACAGGAAAAACTCGCCACAATTCCTCAATATGTTGTGGTGTCTGCCTCAAGATGCTCACCATAGTTTCCAGTAGGAACACAGAAGCAGGATCGTACGGGAGGACATACTGGCCCTCAGAATTACGATTCGGTTGATTGTATTGAGGATGCTGCGCCGTCTCATCTCCTTCAAGCTTTAACCTTGTGACTGTCCGCTCATGAGCCAAAGCCTCTAACGCTCGCACAGCCGACACAAGCGCCTCCGGGTCCAGGTGCCTACGACTCGTCAGCATCACCATGAATTTCGAGGACAAGAACCCACATTATCTGCAGGTACAGCTCGTCCAATCGACATGAGGTTATACAATCAATTGTGCACAGTGTACTCTCGACATCCGAATCCGTAGCTTCAGGAACCTGGTCACTCGAGCTGTATGGAGTCATCAAGTACGATGAAAGTGCAGACAAGAGTCCATCGCTTCGGGGCTGAGGCTGAGATGGCGCGTTGCCTCGTAAGGGAATAACGGAGGCTCCGCTCAAGAAGTCCTCCATCTGCAACATACTTGAGGGAAGCAGGCTGTGTAGAAATAGGTTCGTGAACATTTCGAATATCTATCCTCCAGTGAGCTTCTGGATTTTGCAACGCCGTGAACCAAACGCACCTGCGTCCAACCCTCTCTGAGCGCATTGCCGTTTCCGTTCACGATATTGAACAAGACAACCGCAGCAAGCTGGCCCCGGAAGTTCGTTCCAAACTTGACGGACAATGTAGAAACGGTAACAGGCTGATTCTCCACCGTCACTACGGGGTAATTTGGGACCCTGGTAGGAAGCTGCTCCGACAATAGGCTCGTGGCTTGAGATAAGGAGACTACGACATAGTCGAAGACGTCAGGGAGTACAAGGTACCCTGCCAGTGTTGCGCACTGCCTGAAGCCAGCAATAGACCGTTCGATGATGTGATCATCCTCGAAGGAGGTGAATGCGTATGCAACTGCAGAAATAACGGGCTTCCAAACGGCTTCAAACATCTTCTTGTCGAAGATGGGGGTATTGTGCGAGATGTAGGAGCCTGTAGGATGATTTAAGAGTCCGGCTTGCCATAAGGTCAACTCGATCGTACCGGTCTGTTTTGAACGAGCCAGCAATTCCTTCCACGCGTATTCAAATCCCACTTGACCCGTGTGTTCTTCTGGCATGACTATCTCACGCTTTCGAATCTGGTCGTATATCGTTTGCTGGCCATCGATATCAGTCATCGGATGACGCAGTACATGGTAGAGAAAAACGCACCACAAACTCGTGGCTAAAACTCTCTCCGTCGTTTATGCCCCGAACATTACGAGAATAGTCTTCCAATGTCATTTTTTTCTGGTGTGCACGTGAATATTACAGATCTCTGGGTAAGGGCCAGATTTCCTTACTCTGATTTGGGGATTGTGCAGATCCGTGTTTAACATGATAATCGAGTACGCCAGAACAAAGACAGCATCCTCGTTTTTGACCTCGGCTAGAACACGTGAGATTTCTACACCGAGCACAAGCGATATAAACGGGCTCACCAGGTTCATATGTCATGAAATGTTTCGCGAATGTATTTGTGATGCGTGCGATCTGCTGCGATTCTCCTGGCAGCCGGAAGGTCTCCAATAGTTCTCGCAGCGCCTCCGCAACACCTTTCTAATAAACGTCAGTTGCCCGTCGCTGAAGCAAAAAAATGATTACACGAACGTCCTTGAAATCGAACAGGCCTATGAACGCTTCCAGCACATCAAGATTGTCTGGTTTTGAGATAAAGTCCCCAAGTATCCGTTTATCAATGCGGGCACAGGCATTGAGGAATTCTGCTAGGCTTTGTGGGCGAGGGACGCTTGGATCAGCATAGATCACTTTGTTCTCTTCCAAAAACACGAGGCCAGATTTCGGGTTGGCATTGAAGCGCGCAACACCGGTAGAAACAAGATTCTTGGTCGATTTCTTGTCCAATAAACCTTGTGCTGGTGGGAGATTCTGATGGGCTTACATCAAGATACTCGTCGGTTCATTAGGACTACGCACGCACCGATGGCCAATCCCGGGGCGACTATAAACCATTGTTCAGTATATTCGAAAATGGGGATCAGCGTGCTACACCCACATCCATTCGTTTTGCCATGTGATCGATGAAGGCCAACAGGACATCCAAGCAGAGATGATTGGAGGCTTGCACTTGTTGACTCATATAACCACCGCCATTCGGAATGGGATACACTCCCTGAAGCCAGCGTCAGCTTCGAGAGAGGGAGAAGAGACAAATGCAAACCTGGGTCAAGAACTCGATGAGGCGCTCGAACATGTTATCGCAGTTGGGGTCACAGTCATAGTTGACATATAGGTCAACCATGAAGCTTGGATGACGAGAAATCTGCTTTAACGTCTCGAGCATAATCTCCCTCGTCTCTCCCCTCGCGGGTGCCGGAGCGACCGGTGGACGAGGAGTAGCGACCGACTTGCGAGGTTCAGAGTGGATGTCTGTCGCCGTCAGGAGAGGAGAGGCGTTTGAAGGTGTACTTGGAGTAGGGGTTAATACGCCTTTTCTCACTGAGGAAGGTGGTATCGGTGGAGCAAGGCGATCAATGGTGAATGCCAAGAACAGTTCTTGCTGTAACTTGAGGTGTGACCGCATTGTCTCGAACATGGTGGATATCGTGCGGAGGGACAAGTTCAAAATTGCGGGGTTGTCAGATCGAGCCAGTTGGAAAAGGTATTTACAACCGTGGTCGATAACAAGCGCGATCAAGGAGGGAAAATCGCCCATCCGCGGACCAGCGACGTCAAACATGGTATTAAGGATTCCCAGTGCCGCCAAACGTGTCGAATCTGTGTGCATTTGGTCGGCAGGATCCAGAATGTTTATGATCACCCGCAAGAGCTCGATGATTGACGGGAGTCCGTCTGGGGCAATCAGTACATAGACTGCTTGAAACGGATTCAAGACATACATTCAGTTCTTTCAGGTGTGACCGACGAAGGAGGGAGGGAGTGTCGATCAACACTCGGCTCAACCAAAGTTTCCGACTCCGGTGGTGTGCCCTCGGATAGTGAGAGTCCGGTGGCACTCACAGACACTTTCAATTCGGAATCTTCCTCGCCTACGTTACTTTGCAACTTGGGCTCTTCAATGGCAGGATCCAAGTCGAAGAGTCTTGCAAACACCGTCCGCACAACATCGTGCATTGTGGATTCAGCGGCGCGGCGGAGAATCTCTAAGAAAGGTCAGGCTCGACCGCTCCAATGGTGAGCATTTCACCCACCGCTCAAGCGCATTTGACAACAGGTGGTGAGAACGGTTTCCAACATCTCACAAACTTCAATGTCTCCGAGTACCTTGCCAATCGGGCTACACATACAATCCTGAATGATCGCCATAATTTTGAATAGGACGACTTCATCGCCGGAGGAGTCGCTGGGTTCAAATTTGCAGTGGGAGATAGTAGCACTGAGTTCAGCCAAGGCGGTTTCCACTGACGGGGAATCCAACGTAATCAAACCGGACAAGAATATGGAGTGTAGCGAGGACAAAGCCGCCGAGGTGATTGGTCCAGTGGACAGCGGTGAGCGGATGATGGCAAAGAAGGGAGAGAGAAGGGAGGATAAAGGTATGCTCCGGATGTCTAAGTTGTGGTCAAGAGTTATTGGGGATTTTACCTGATGGAAACGTCACGTACTTGTTGCAGCATTGATCTCCTGCTTCAGCTCTTGGAAGTTTAACATCAGATCCCTCTCCGAATTTCCAGATTGGCCAGTTGAAGGGTCAAGAGTACTGGGCCGCCGAAGTCCAAGACTACTGGCAAGAGCAGAGTCGCGTGCGCTGAGCGAGTAATGGGAGGACGCCCATCGAGAATTCTTGCGCATTGCCGAAGTCACGGCCAGGATCTCCGCATACAGAGTGTGCTTGGGCGACACCGCGGACGGCGGCGAGACGAAGGTATGGCCGACGGTTGCCCCTGTTGAGGACATCCTTCAACTGGTGCAGGGACGATGAGAACGTGTCGGAAGACAGTCCAACGAAACCCTCCACGTCGCCGATCGTGCAGTGGTGAATGATGGTATTAGGTTACATAAGCAGCTACCGCTCCCATTTCTTATCTACTGTCCCTCAGGTTGGTCCGCTGACCGAGATAACATTGCAGCCTGACCAGCTGCAGTGGCCGCCAGTCGCGACCTCTTCCTCTCCGCCTCTGTGGGAATTTTTTCAGTGAGAACAAGCGATGCGGTACCAATCGTTCCTGACCAGCTTCTTTCTCTCGTTCAATATCTTGGACGATCCCCTCAATCTCAGAAAGTTCCAGGCTCTGAAGCATGATAAGACAGAGATTAACCGCGAACACGAACAAAAAACACCGACCGTAATCTTGTTGTACCCATCTAACACACTTATCTCGATGTTTTTGGCACCCGTTTGGACGACTTCAAGGAGGCTTTTGATCGTTAGTTTGATCGATTCATCCCTCGTCATGTCATCCTTATGATTTTTCTCCAAGAACTCTCGTACGGTCTTAGATGAACGACCAATGGCATTGGCCTAACGCGCAATTGATCAGCAACACCTGTAGGAACAACAAGATCGTACAAACCTTCCAGGCACTGTAGATGCCACTTGGTTCTGTCATGTACAGACGGGGCCGGGTGTCATGTGGATCAAACCCGACGATGAGAGTCGAGATACCGAATGGTCGGACACCTCCTGATTGTGTGTAACGCTGGTAGATTGAGGACCCAGAAACAATCATGATGGGATCGCACAATTTACCTGCTGAATACCCGCGATGTGTCGAGTAATGTATTCAATGGTAACGGGGTCTTCGACGGTGAGTCGGTGGCTCTGGCACTCTATCCGAGCCTTGTCGATGAGTACTCTTCCATCGGCAGTGAGACCTGTAAAATCCGAATCATCAGCCAGTTGGTGTACAAAAGCAGGTACATCAACACCCACCGGCAAAGGCTAGACAGACGTGATCGTCGAGCATGACAACTTTGCGCACGGTTCGAGGATCCTGAAGCTGCAGGACTGATTTTTTCTCAACGCCTAACACGACAACATCCTTGCCTCGGACCCCAACCTTAGAGCAAATTAGCATCATCATCAAGTATACCGCGACGGCTTATCTGTACAGCACATGTTCCCTTTCGTACAGCTTCGTTCGCGTACTCGACCTGGAAGTATGTCCGATTAGATCACGACGCTCAGCACATGTTTGGTCTGTCGCACTTGGAATAGATGGCCATCGGGGGAGAAAACGGTGAGAGCTGCAAGCAACGTTTGGTCAGAACTGCTGAGGACTGCGAAATTTCGTAGATACGAACCTCTGTCGTAAGACCTAGACATAGCGGTATGCTCGTGGTCGTTCAACAGGGATACTTACGCGTCCGATCGCCTTGGCGGGATGTCACGCGTCTGCATCAGCCATCCTCTTCTATTAACCGAATCTCCGAGGCCACTGCGGCGATGAGCTCTGTCAAAGGAGGCTACGATGAAGTAGAATTTCTGTACTCTAAGCCTTCGTATGTGCTCTGGATTCCATCCGACATCCACTCTGGCAGTTGTTGAGGCCGGCCTTGCAGTGAACGATTTCCTTGCTCCTTCTGCGGAATGGAACTCTCCGGGTTGAAGGAAGAGGAGAGACAGGCTCACTACGAAACCCATCTTTCGAACCAAGGCTCAGCAAGCAGTTCAAGACCTGTACGACATTCGCCAAACGATAAGAAGAACGTGTTCTGGCGTCCTTCCTTTGAATCTATTCCCCCGCACAACGTCACCCCGAATCTGATCCCTCTCCTCAAGAAGGCTCTGATAATCTCGCATCAAAACGGGGTTACCAGGCAAGCTGCTCTGTGTTATGAAAGGAGCGTACACGTGGGTGTAGAATTGTGGGATTTGCAATGGGGTTCGTCTCGCTCAGGTCTTGCTTCCTGTGAACGTGGACCAAATTACATGAATGTTCTATCTGCCACTAGGTTGCGGGTGTGTAACCTCGATAATATCCGCCCAACGAGATCCAACCTCTTCCTAGGTATCGAAATTTCCTGATGGCATGCATCGCCTTGATGGAACAGACCGCGCAACAAGGATACGTCAAGCTGTTAACTAAGCCCATACCGCCTGGGGTCGATAACCTGCAGCGGTGGATAGAGGATGCTTGGGACCTCGGTGTGTCTCGTGAAATGCAGGTCATCATGAGCCTAATAAACACTCGATGGCTCAGGTTACGACACCGAAGGGTCGAATCAACTTCGACGACAACTACTTGGGACACGCAAGTGGATCGGCACCGCAGGTACTTAGGGCACACTACCTTGAAAATTGCATGTCCGACCATTCGCCAACAGAGCTTTACGTCGCATTCATCTCTCGGGGTGTCCCGTAGGTCCATTGGCAAGAGAGTTGACCATCGTCACTCACCAACGTCTAGATGTGAACTAGTAGACTTTCACTCTGATGAAATAGGTGTGTTCCCCGAGTAATTCCTCCAGCCATCCGCTTGACCTCTGTGTAGACTGCGCTGCTCAAAAGGTGATACGATGGATCACGAACCACTTTTCTCCGAGTCAGGGGGGCGTTCGGACTATACATGATGCATTGAGTAGGGCGGTGACTGTGACAGAATGTATGCCGGTGGTCCTCCAGCACGCAGGGCACTCTAGGACGGTGGTCGGATATGAAGTTCAGAGGAATGGGGAGTGTAATCTCCTAGTCTTCGATCCATCCAGGTGCGTTTGATCAGTTCCTTTCTTCTCACCGTCCCTCATGATCAACTACTAGATCAATACGGTCACCGATACGTGCTGCTGCTCTTGGACCGCAGGATGGTGCTGAAACGGGTTCAAGAGATAGAAGGCTTGCGGCTCGCATCAACGACACAATGCTCCACCCGATTGGGGGGATGAAGGCGCGAAAACGGAAAGCAACTCCAAGCGTTATTGATCTTACTTGTCCGACCCAAAAGCGATCTCGTTCAGCAAGTGGTGACGACATCATCAACGTTGACGGGGACACGGAGGTCTCACAATCCACGGTCGTCGGTGAGGAGGGCAAACCAGGTCGTTCTCCCTCAGTAGAGCTTCAAGACGAGCGATCGCTCCCAAAAGGCGATATTGTGAAGGGTGTGCTAAACTGGTCGAGACTCTCGATGAAGCAAATGCGGTCAGCACGGTTGAAACAGTCAGTCGAATACCAGCTGATTCTTTTTTTGCAGGAAGAAGGATAAGTACCAAATCCTTTACTTCCCTCTCACGGCCCCTCTCACGGATGCAGAGAAGTCACAAAGACGGATTGTTACAAGCCTCAAACTGTGACACCGTTTTGCTCACATACCCTGTTTTTTTTTTCTCTTTTCGGTCGAACATGCCCCTAAAGTGTTTTACTCCAAGTCCTACAAGCAACAGGATCACGCGGTGTTTCACAATCGCTGTACACAGCTTACGCCCTCTTTTTTCTTGTAATACTGCAGGCGATGTTCGCGTCGTACGATAATCAGAATGACTGGGGACGTCTATAATTGACCAACCTGCTTTTAGCCACGACTGCCCAGCACCGATTCCACGAGCCCATTACCGGCAACGAGCGGTATATGACTGTATTGGCCAAATAGCCTACCAAAAGTTCCCCGGTCTGGTTGGTCAATAAGTACATGTGCGTGATCGCGAATAGGAGCGGTTGTGTGTCTCTTTTCATTTGAGTATTTGGATCGAACGGGGGTTCCTGCTACGGTTAGGCCCCATGGCACGGTAATGAATTGTCGAGTGGGGTCCGCGCGAATGGCCACCTTTCTAGTCTTTCTGCCCATGGGCTGTGGTCGAAAGAACGTAAAACTCTGCCCCAGGGCAGAAGAGGACGACAAAGGCGCCAAAGCCGTTCGTAGACCACGACGTCTTGGTCTGGTACAAAGTGTTTCATTCGCTGAAGCGTCGAGGGCGGACAAGCACCAGAAAGAGATACCCCGTTTTCGACTACATCTGCAGTCAGTGACCCAATGCGATCGTCGGTTGATCGCGCCGAGGATGCGTTTTTTTAGCCGGTTTCGCCGTCAGGGCTTCGAGTGCCACGGGCGTACCTGCACAATCCCCGCGAATTACAGTCTGCTGTTCATCACGAGAGACTTTGCACTTAATGTTTCCTGCTGCACGGAATCCAGCATGGGACCACGGCATTCCGGACAGCCGAGCTTAAGCACGGGTTCGCGTAAGTAAGTGCTCTATTTCTTTTGCCATGCAGCCGAAAGTCTGCATGGCGATGGATGGAATCACAAACAATGGTAAGCGAGCTCTAAAAAAAGCCAAACCGCAGCCCACGGACGCAAAAGGGACACAAAAGGATCCATGATTGGATTGTCCTTCGGATCAGTGGGGGACAAAGGAACAGCTGTCTATAAATCTGATGGTGGTTGGTTCCTTGCGTCCTCAACACGCCTTCTGGCTTGAGGCATTTTTTTCGTCCCTTTTGCCATTAACCACCATCTCTCTACCTGCCCCTATCCGTTCCTTATAGGGCTTTCCGCCAGCATACGGTCCCCCCTCTTCCGCTTGGTTTATTTGTCGCTCATTCACGAATTCTTCGTCCTCCTTAACTCCCCAAACGCTCCACCTTTTTTCTTATGATGCACTGCTTCACTATCCTCGCTACCTTGCTCGCTGCCGTCACTTCCGTAGCAGGTCACGGATATCTCACCGGTGTTTCTAGCGATGGGCAGACCGAGTCTGGGTACCTTCCTTTCGCCGACCCGTAAGTGAAACTTCAGCGGAGTTTCTGAATCGGGTGTATCTGATGCAACCTGGTATGGACCCACACAGGTACCAGAATCCCGCTCCGGTTCGAGTCGTTCGAAATATTCCAAACGACGGCCCCGTGTTGGCCAGCTCCAGCTCTGATATTGCCTGCAACAAAGGCGGCAATACCGGTACGAGCAAAGTGTTCGACGTCAATGCTGGAAGCGACATCACTTTCAAGTGGACCAACGTACGCCCATCAGCCCCTGTACCCTGCCTACCGTTTGACTTACTTTCATGTCACCGACTCACTATAGTGGCCAAGTGATCACCAGGGTCCTGTCACAACCTTCATGGCTTCCTGCAACGGAGATTGTTCCACCTTTACGGCTACCGATGGCAAATGGTTCAAGATCGACGAAGGCGGATACTCAAACGGAAAGTGGGCCTCTGAGAAGTTGATCGCTGGTACGTCGGGCTTCTAGGCACTCTGGACCATTCATTGACTTGCTGGCGTTGCGATGCAGATGGCAACCAATGGACTTCCAATATTCCCGCTGGGCTCGGCTCTGGTCAATACGTAAGTCAATCCCGCCGAGTTTGTGTCTCGACTTGACATAGATGACGTTTCTTCCATATCACAGTTGATTCGTCATGAGATTGTTGCGCTTCACTCTGCCGGTCAACCCCAGTACTACCCAAGCTGCACGTACGCGCGTTCCTTCTGGATTCGGTCAACGTTTTGGTCACTGAAAGAAATATCTTTCACAGTCAGGTCAATGTGAAGAACGGAGGTGCTGACCAGCCATCCACCAAAGATCTCACCAGCTTCCCTGGAATGTACAACGATTACAAGTTCCCCGACATCTGGACCGACTCTCTCAACGGATTCATTGTTGCTGGACCTGGGGTTGTTAGTTTCGCTGATAATAGTTCTTCTGGTCCTTCTTCCTCTCTTTCCCCTTCTCCTTCTCCTTCTCCCACTTCCTCTCCCTCCTCTGTGCCCTCCGACAGCGCTCCCCCCAGCTCCTACAGTTCTTCTTCCACTTCTTCCCGCCCTAACTCTACGAGCACTCCGGCGAGCCCCACCAACACTGGTGTCTGTAGGTCCAGGAGAAGGTCCAACAAGCGTTCTGTCCCCGCTCGTCAGATCCACCGGCGAAGCGTCAACCATTAAATGACCTTTCCCTGTCGTGAATGCTATCTATCACGTTCCTTTGTGCGTGTTTATCAACGCTTTTGACTTTGTCTGCCCGCTCACACGTGATCCTTTTAGGCTTCCCTGTCTTGCACGACCTTTGTTTCATATATTTCTATTCCACGTTTCTCCTACGACATCACATGAACGGTGTGCACAGGTTGCACCTATTCATTTTCTGGTTGAGATGCCGCAAATTTGTTACGCCCGGGGTATGGTCCAATTGGATTGGATTTTTATCCTCAAAGGCTGGGAGATGGGAAAACTTGACTGTTCCCTCTCAGCTCCCCTGGTCACCCTTTTTCTCCCTCCCTCTCATGTTTTTGTTTCACGCTTGCGTTTGGGGTATTGCATGCCCAGGGTAGTTTTGATCTAGGACAGAAGGAGATATAGAACTAGATGTTTTTGTTTTTTCCTACTGTACCTAATCATCGTTACCAATGACACCGATTGAATCGAGACGAAGAAAATTGACTCGACTTTTGAATCACCAACACCGGGCCTCAGCCCCCGCGACCAACTTCGCATCACAGTTTCCAGTGAAGGAATACAATCGGGTTTGGCCGTTATCCGTGGTCTCCTCGAGGAACCCAAGGGCACGCAGCGTCGTGACGGATCCCACGAGCTGTCACTAGTCATAGTAGGCTCTGTAAGACGTACAAGTGTGTCTCTCGTTGTCTCACAGGTACAATTGGTTCTGTAACGTTCCTCCATGTGGTCTAGTACCCGCCTGGGAGAATTCGAACGCGATCGAAGCTGTGCCCTGGCTTTCAATCTCGAAACGCACTTCCAACTCCGCTCTCCATTCTTCCTCACTGGTACGTCGAGCTCATTACCTCAACGATGGAGTAAGATAGAGTAAAGTATGAAAAAGCCCCGGTATCAGCATGACGTTGACGCTTTTTTCGACAACGTTCAAGCTGAAGCACAGATCATCCGAAACAGAGGTTCGTTCTGAATTGACAGGACTGACACCCTCCATGGCCACGTTCACGTACACCACCAAGTCGCATTACGCTTCGTGATCAGCGAACACTGCGCGCTAGATGGTTTAGCTTCCACGCGACTGTCAGCACGAGCTTTGAATCCCCATCCATTATCTAAACGATCAGATAACCGTCCGCTCGGAAGGCTTACCTGCGGGAAGAGTCACATCCGGTCGGGATATCCGACGACTGACTTCATTTACCGTGTGGGCAATCGTTTCGGCCACATGAACCCCCTAAAGCGCCGGTAGAGGGGGGACTCCGGTCAGCGTTGTGACGATCCCGCATTGAGGTAGTTGACGATAAATGTGATTTAATTTTCGTGGCCGATAGCAGGCCGCTCGTGGACTCAGCGAGTATCGCCACGCGGGGAAAAGTACCGATGGTTTGGATCGCACCGTCCCGAACGTATCAGCCCGAGTTTTCGCGGAAGAGACGAATAATACAGCGACCCGACAATAAGATAAATAATGAATTGGGAGAATATCAATAGCGAGGCGCACGGATATATACACACGATCACGAAAGCAACAAAAGGGGACGAGGGAGGGGAAGGGGCGGAAACGTACATAGGAGGAACCCATAGCGTTGACCAGAGATACGCAATCTTCCGGTCATAATATCAACAACCTGAGATACATAGGGAAGAGATGACGCACCCCTGGGCAATCAGTGAGGGCTCGACTACGTAAAAACGAAGAGGAAATACTATACTAGGGGTATTGGGTGCTACCAGAACAGATCGAAGGAGAGGAAAGAAACGGGTTCGCAATATGAAGTAATAATGACAATGAAAGATGGAGTGGGTGTCCTTGGAGGATGCGCGATGTGGAATAAAACGGTACATGATGAAGGAATGAATGGGATGGATCAGAGCACGAACAAGTTACAGGATGGGGACGTAATATGAGAGAAGATAAAGATTAGGACTCGTCACGAGTGAATGGAGCGATGGCTCAGAATGCGTTTAAAATATGATCAAAGAAATGATCGGCGATAGCAAGAGGAGAGAGTCGGAAGAGAAAATACCGTCTGGCGTGGCACGGCCTCTTCATTTGACCGTTGGATACGGACAAGTCTTAACCCGAACGAGTGCGCGTATTCGTGTTATGGTACGAACAGCAATAAATATGCCGAAAAGAGATGCAAAGCAGCAAAACAAATGGGCGTGAATGCTGGCAAGAACGAAAAATTTGGTAAAGCGAAGGGGTGGGTTTTCCAGAGTACGAGGAGAATCGACCGGCGAGAGAATGCGTCATACTCGATTACGTCTTGAACCGCCACCGTCATAATAGTCATCGAAATTCTCTCTATTTCGACTTGGAGGCCTATACTGTCCAGACGTTCCTTGCTGAGGCTGCGATGTGCGTGATAACGAGAAGTAAGGAGGGTCGGTGGGAGATGGAGGGATGTAAGTGGCTTGGTGAGGGTTCGCACTGACGCTGCCTGCTCGATGCTGTGGCATGGGCACGGTCGACACGCTCGATACAGACCGCGATGATCCACCGTGATGGGCGCCAGACGGGTTATCCGATCCGGGTCCTCGAACTGAGGCTGTCTGACGGTGTGTGTTCCGCATCGACTGCCTTTTGTTTTGGAACCTAAAGGAGATATGAGATGCACGGTCGATGATGTAAAAAATACGAGACAAACCAGATCTGCACGCTCCTGGGGGTCATGTTCAACTTTATCGCCAGCTCTTGTCGTTCCTCGGTGGAGGGGAAAGCGGTACGAGCGTACACCTCGTTCAAGACTTTCAATTGCTCCGCATCGGCGCGTTTTCTCTTCTTCTTGGGCGGGGGGAGGTCTGAAGAGATGTCTGATGCTGGGGGATGGCGGGAGTATGGGGAGGTTGTGTGCACGGAGCCCCTCGTCGCCGTTCGCTCCACTGAGACAGGGCCACGTCGATGGTGTCCCGTTGACGGAGAGGTGTTGGTATTGATTGGAAGGGAGAAACGAGCGTTGGAGAGCATGCCATGAGACGGTTGCTGGGGCGGATATTGGAAGGACGTCCCGGGGTATGAAGCGACGGGTGAAAAGACGGTCTCCGAGACGCGGTTTGCGGCGGACGTGCCTGCGTAGGGGTCCTGTTGCCATCTTTCATCCCGGGAGTGATTTCCAGGGGCATTAATGGGAGGTAATGTAGTAGGATGATTAGAATAAGAAGTAGAGGGATCCCTGTAAGATTGATAAGGCTGCGGAACCTGTTGGGGCGCCGGATATGAGTACTGTAAACGAGGGTCGTCATCGCTGGGAAAAGCCGACTGTTGTCCCACTGAGAGCAACGGTGAGTTTGAGACTACGATCGACATCGTGGGGGTTGACCTACTTGCGCTGTAGTTGGACCAAGTGGATGAGGGGTCGTTCAAAGGGTCATTATATTCGTTTCTTCGCTCGGCCTGGGACTGATTCTGATTGTGGGAATAGGAATGTTCGGCTAGAGAATGAATGAAATGAAAAGCAGAAATGAAAAATTAACTAATGTGGTTAATATTCCTGAGAAAGCAACCGACCTGTGGGACGCGAAGAGCGGAACGCAGAAGCAAATGGCGGCAGACTGAAGAAACCCCCGCGAGAACCGTTGCCTTGAGATGAAGGGGTTCTGCGTCCCCGGCTGAAGCACCCTGAAAAATGATGACCGTCGTCCGGGTAAGCTGACATAGATAAGTTAAAGAGAGGGTACCGAAATCGGAGAAACTCCGCAAATCTGACGAATATGTATCCACGGAACACGCTGAGACCATGAGACGGCAGTTCCGCTAGGAGAACTGTGAACAGAGGGAAGAGTTCCCGACCACGCGGTGGACTTGTGGTTGATCCTGGGTCGATCGAAACACAGAGGATTTGATGCGGGTGCGGGTGGAGGGAATCTACCGGTTTGAAAGTTAGGGTGGTGGTGGTTGAGGGGTCTCACAGACGTCGCGCGGAGGAGAGATCATTGGCTGCAAAGGAAGGGCCTATGCTTTATACAACGTGACGGCAGGTAGCGAGGGTACGACACAAGTCCCGTTGGTGGATCGGCCACACTGGGGAGCGTTGGACACGAGGGTGATTGAATTTTGCCGCGCGTTTGCATCATGTAATGACAGTGTCAGGCAGCCTTTGGAGACGTAAGAGAGTGAATCCGCAGGTAACTGGACAAAGTGTTTGTTCCTATGCCGGTAATACTAACGCAATGAGAGAAGGAAGAATTGTGATGGCGGTTCCAGATCGGGTCGACCGAACAACGAAAATCGCGGACAATGTTCTCATCCAGGGTATTTTTCTTTGACGCTTTGAAAATCCACCGGCAATCCCCGGAACATTAATGGCTGGACGGGGTCTTGCACTGCTTGCGACGTGTCTATCGCGCCCCGTCTCATCCTCAGTTTCGTAAACAAAATATTCGCTCGTTCCATTTTTCAGGGATCCTGTCACAAACGCTGATCAACTCCTCAAACTCGTCCACTTTCCCTTTGACGCCACGCAGATCATGTGCAAACCAGGAATCACCTCGACTCCCCCGGGTCTCTTCTCCAGTTCTCGGACAAGAATGGAGACGCCCTCACGTGACCACACCCCCCTACCGGATATGGACATGCCTGATTGTCTGCCTCTGTCCGTTATCTCACCATTCTAGTTATCGCTCATGTTTTCACGGCCACTCCCCGTTCCCCCGACTATGCCCGGGGAAGGTTACTGGAGAAATGATTATTTCGACCCGATGAACGATCCCGGCTCACCTTACTACCCGTCCTTCGGCGTAACCCCGACAACCCCGTTCAGCGACCACCCAACAACTCTACCAGGCGGCACCATACTGCACAAGGGCTTCTATGACCTGTTGGCGCTCATCCCCTCCACTCCGTCACCCTCCCGTTTCCTCTGGCCTGCTCGCACACCCCAGGATACCGGCCCTATTGCCGGACCCCGTTACGAGGAAATTCCCTCCTCTCCACCAAGCTCTCCACCAGCACAGGCACCTTCATCTCCGCAATCACCACTTAGGAAAGGTAGACGTATCAGCAAGGACATGGTATCAAAACCAACAGGTTTCGTGTGCGTACCCCACAGTCTCTGCGGATCCACCCTCACCAAATTCTTCCTCACAGCCATCTCGTGCACGCTTCCGATGCGGATCAGGCTCACGCACTCCTTACACGGTGGGGTCCGGAAGGCCAGGGTAAACTTGGTGGTCCGTTTCAGAATTCTTTTGCCCGAGTACTATCCTTACCCATAACCGTAGACCCGCGATGGGCAAACCCAATTAAGAATATGATCCGGCAGAACAATCAGGCCAGGGCTGTGAACGAGGTCGTAAACGCCCTTACGCCTTCAACGAGTAGGCCAGAAGTTGCCCAACTCCGTGTCATCAACGGTATCAGTACCAACACGTCCTCTACGATCACGACAGCGGCCCGAGAAAACGTTTCCCTCACGCCGGTTGATGGCTTCCCCGGACATCCCGGCAACTCCACAATCCGCTGGGGGGGTGGCCTACACCCGCACTTGGAGCATGACCAAGAGAACGACCCCACCATAGGGGAAACGGAAATGCCGGAAGTGTTTGCTCCTCCGCCCCCAAGGCCAGTTAACCCTTCACTTGCCACCCTCGAGAAAGCGGTTTCTGCAAAGATATATTTTGAGAATTTGTACTTCCCCTTACTCCGGCATCCACCGTCCCGCGAACAACGGAGACTTGCGATGGAGCGTGAAATGGTAGAACTGCAAATTTCAGACCATCAGAAAGATATTTTACGCAACAGGTGGCGTCAAAATGAAACCGATTATCTTCGACATCAAAGGCGTAAGGTCGATGTCACTGCCTTCGTCAAACTCAAGACGATCGGTCACGGTCTGTGGTCCAGAAACGTTGTCTCCTGCACCATTACGCTGACGTCGCCCCCAGGTGCGTTTGGGGTCGTGTCTCTCGTAAGGGAGAAGACTAGTGGGGGTCTCTTTGCCATGAAAGAGGTACTGTCTCCGGTCTCTCCGTAATCGCATGAAATGACTCGAGTCAAATCCCATGTAATACCCCCAGCTGCGCAAGACAGATATGTTACGTAAAGGCCAGGAGGGGCATGTCCGGGCGGAGCGCGACGTACTCAAAAATGCCTCTTTGGTCAGCCCCCCTGGTGGTGCAGAATGGATTGTTCGACTTTTCTACAGTTTTCAGGATCGGGATCATTTGTACCTCGTCAGTCTCACCGTTTTTTTTGTCATGGCGAAAGTTTATCGATTTCATTAATTTCTCATGCCGGGTTCTATCAGGTTCTCGAATACATGGGCGGCGGCGACCTCCTCAATCTGCTAATAGAACGAGACGTCTTCGAGGAAGATTTCACGAGGTTTTATGCGGCTGAAGTGAGTACATATCGGCCTTTTACCACCTCTGTCCCTGGATACCGACCTTCCGGGCTCTAGATGGTGCTTGCCATTGAAGCTTGTCATAAGCTTGGGTTCATTCACAGAGATATCAAACCGGATGTAAGGATCTCTGTAACTCCACTCGATATGCCAACCGAATTCGTGCTGGATCTAGAACTTCCTTTTTGATCCTTCAGGTCATATCAAGCTGAGTGACTTCGGTTTGGCGTACGTTTCCACCATGAGCTACGGTACGAGACGCTGACCTCATAGGTTTCCCACAGAACGGATCTGCACTGGGCGCATGATACCGCATGTGGGTTGACGTGGCCGAGCTATATACGGCGCGCCGATTGACTAACAGCTACCTACAGACTATGAGCAGCAGCGTCTCCATCTTTTACATAAACATGGTGTGGATCTCGAAGGTGTGAACGCACTCCAGGATGGCATGCGCACGAAGAGAATGAACCGTAAGGACATTGAGTTACTCATGGGTGGGGGAGATGGCGAAGGCGGGGTCTTCACGTGGCGAGAGAAACACGGCCGGAAGGTTGGCATCGATCCTCCAGTCTCACTCCGAATGAGGAAAGGTTGCTAACAACTGACCTATTTTATTTCCGATAGTTGGCGTATTCTATGTATGTCGTTAATGTTCCGCTTCTACGCTTCATTTCGCGTCTGACTTTGAAACCGGAAATGACCCCAGCTGTGGCACCAACTCGTACAGTGAGTCATTCACTTCACATCTATCCTCCGCCGAGGCGAATAACCTGTTTTTCAGTGTCACCGGAAGTTATCCGCGGCCATGGCTACTCCTTCTCATGTGACTGGTGGTCCTTGGGTGTGATCATTTTTGAATGTTTATATGGGTCAGCTTCTATACCGCCATTCGAGGCGACCCCGCGGCTGATGCCCCCCCCCCCCCCCTCAGGTATCCCCCCTTTGTCAGCAGCTCAGTCAGTCCCACCCTCCACGTTCTTTATATTCAATCCAACGCCCCTTTTCCAGAGACATGTTACTCGGCAGAAGATTCTTAACTGGAAGCAGTCTCTCAAGTTCCCTTCCAAGCCCCGCGTTTCCCATGAGGGCATCAACCTCATGCAACAGTTACTATGCGAACCGGAAGACAGGCTTGGCTCGCAGACCACCGCTTCTGTATCTCGGCCCAACTCACTTATAGTTCAGTCGAGGAGGAGCGGCTTTATCGCGCCGGTAGGGCAGAACGAGAGCGTCGATGGGGCTCACATGATCAAGGTGCGTTCTAACACAATCCCTGGGAGTGGCTGGACTGAATGCGTTATGACAAGATGCACCCGTGGTTTAGGGGTATCGACTGGGAGAACATCCATAAATACTCTCCACCATACCATCCTGAGTTGAATACCCCGGAGGATACACGTCACTTCGAGGACAACATTCCGGCCGAGGTGTGTCCCCTCCCACGTTCCGCCCCCATTCCCCGCTGACTTCCCCCCAGCCTTTGGCCCCCGCGAACGGTGCACCGGCGGACGCAACTCGTGACCCTCTCCTACGCGACAAAGTACACGGCGAAGAAATATTGAATGTACGGAAGGCTTTAGCCTTCGCAGGATTCACCCACAAGAGCCCCAGGGTGGTCGGCTACGTCCGTGCCGATAAAGCTTTCGATCCCGAACCTGATACGTACGGAAACAGCGACGTCTCCCCTCCCCTTGTGCATCTGGGTGGCCAGCGTGGTCGGTCAACGATCAGAGAGGGGCGCGATCTCGGAAAGAACAGGGCTATCTCTATGTAATGATTTCACGACAAATTCACCCACTCCTGTGACTATTTGATTATCTATCTCGACAGCCACTACCCCTGCACCATATGCCGTATACCTGCTGTCCTACTTTATTCCGTCCCCTCAATGCCCAACGCAATATGTTTGCTCATGACATAGACAACACGCCTTTTTCTTACGCGAGATCTGCGAGGTTTTCGGCTTTCGATCGAGGTGCGATCGGAATGGAAGGGCCTTCCTTGCGGTTTTTTAGTAATCCCAAGATATACGTACACAAGACATACGCGAACCGAATGGCTTACACTTCACAGTCGAATGAACGCGGAGGACCTAGACATCTGTGGGTTGAGTGTCGGCCCTAGCTTCGAATCGATGTTGTTGCCGAGCGCATGGAGCCGCAGCCATCGGTGGGCGTCTTCTGAGGTAGGATTCTGATGGAACGCGAGTATTTTGAATGTCCAACACTACCACGAAGAAACGACGCACGCAGTCTCGACGGGCCAGAACGTGCAAGTCGCTAGGCCCTGTCAGTTCCCTTGCCACTGAGCGCCAGCACTCGGCTGTTGGTTTTCCCCGGGAATGGTGCGTGCCACATGATATTTTTAGGAGCTCTGGCGTCTCATGCCATTCTCCAGGAAAGGTCAAGTGTTCGAGATTTGGAACACACGGCGACCTGACGATTTTCTCGGCGACCTCCGCCCATCTGTGATTAGTTTTGTTGGCCATTATGTCTGAGCTCTCTCTAATTCCCCGGTTCCCATACCTCCACCACATTGGACATACCTGGCCGCGGTTGGCCGACGGGGTCGTATCCCTGGCGCGCTTCAGGGGCACGGAACCAATCATCCCACACGTGAACAAAGACCGCCAATCCCATCGAATTCCCTTGCAGATCCGTCGCCTCCGAGTAAATGCGCACCCTTGCCGATATCCGCCGTTTCTTGTGTCTTGGCTTTCCGCACATTGACGATCTGATGTTGATCTACTTCTGAAGATGTAGTTCGACCTTATACAATTTCTCCTGGAAACAACCGAATTCCATACCAACCCATTTTGGTTTTGCATTCCCATCCACCTGCGCCCGCAGTCTGTGGTGTTTGAGTGGATTTATTGGTGCCCAATAAATAGGATACACGCCATCAAAAGGATACATGGGAGAGGGATACAAAAATGTAGAACTACGGCACAAAAGGCCATGCAGAGAGTGGATGATAAATAATCCGGAATGGGACAACTAGAGGTGTTGATGTGATGGAGAAGCAGTCAAAGTCCAGATGTCAGTAAATAACCCAAACGTGGAAGAAAAAAAGAGACATTTGATGTAGGGCTACAGTTATAGTGAGCGGACGAGCTTGGCGATGGGACATGTAAATAGTGAGGAGATATATGATGGTGATTGGTGTTGATTGGGGGGGTCTCGATCAATGAGAGGAGGGCGGGTCTTCAGTTCCGTCGTCGGGTGAGCTGTCCCCACCCTCTGTACGTGAGGCATCGTGAACTCGCGCGTGCCGACGCATGTTGCTTTGAACGCTAAATGCGCGGCCACACCCTTGATGAGGGCAGATAAATGCTAAATGGGGACCGTTATCGACTGACAGATTTCCGATTGCAGCGACGAAACATACGCTTCTCTCCGGTATGGGTGTTTGTGTGTGTCTTTAGGCTGCTCGGACGGTTGAACGTCTTTCCGCAATATTTGCATTCGTACCTAGCCGGAATCTGCACAAACTTATCGAGTTGTGTCGAGGTAGAGTGAGGATCTTGAGGGGAAGAAGAGGGGGGAAGCCCTGGAGAGACTTGAGGACCGTAAGGGCTGCGGTCCCGGTACCGGAGGTAGGCATGATCATGATGGGGGAGCTGAGCCGTGCTTCTGTACGGAGAGGAACTAGCGCTGCGGTGATGCCGCGCTTGTGGTCGACCGTAATCATCCGACATGAAATGTCCGTGGTGTGAGTATGTGGACCGCACATGCTCTGGATAAGAAGGTAGTGAACGAGCGGCCGAACGGTGGGAGCTACGAGAGGGGAATGAAGGGGAAGGAGTGTATTGTGTGGACGTCACAGTGGCCAAATCCGAAGTTATGCGAACATGTGGAACACGTAGACGTGGTGACGCTTGGTCTAGAGAGGCTGATATGGGAACACCGCGAGCATCGGAAAGATTAGAGTTTGGATAGTCGTCTGCGAGGTGGTTAGTGGCGGAGGAGGACAGATGGTTTGGAAAACGCACCTCTATACCAGGCATGAATGGGAGGAAGCACTGGCCGTTCATCGTTCCGCTGTTTTGAGGACCCAGGGGTTGGAAGATGGGACTGCATATCAGCTAATGAGATTGGGACGATAGACGAAGAGGAACGGGGGATCCTGGAAAATCGCAGCATCGATTATCTATGGTCCCGATGCCCGTTTGTCAGGAAGTTTGGCGGCTCATCCTGAGTAACCTTCAACTCGACTGACAGCGTCAACGCGTAACCAGGATTACCAACAGATACGATCAGAGCTCTCCATCAATGGTTTGTACAGACGTGGTTTTGGGCGATCGCAGATGAGATGAGGGTCCCCGCAGATGTATGCGGGACCGAAGGCTGTGCAAGGCTGTTTTCTTTTCGATAAAGATTCTCGGTGATCGCGCGGTCGTCAACCAGGTGACCGAAGGAATCCTCCTGATCTTCGTTGAGCAGGGTAAAAGTAGATAGGACATGAATGCTACGGCTACCACGTGAAGATCTCCCTCACTAACAATCCGACCGATCAGGTGTCCTTCGGAAGTTCTTCTGGCGTCTTGATGATCAGAGAAAGCGCGTGAAGCCCGCTCTTGAACTCGTCCGCAAGCGCAGCGTTCACCAATCTGTGGCGCTGGAGAGTATTCTACAGGACGGTTCGTGAAGACGGGTGATGTACGCAGTGCTGTTTGGAAAACACGTACTTTGCCCCTAAATGCTTCTGACACTATCTGTACTGAGAAATCTGCGTGTTTTAGCTCAGCGTCCCGCAACGCACGCTGAGCTTGAGGGGAGAACACGCACGAGTCTCTCCGTTGGCGGCATCGTTGCCCTTCATGGCAGCATGGTGCCTATGTTGCCGTGAATCGTTTGTGATTACGAGCCCCGAGGGTTGGAAGAGGCGGGTCAGCTTGCAGGGTTATCAGAAGGGGGCCAGGCAGGGGCTATGCCTATTGCAACGTGGACAGGTACCTTGTCCGAAATCGAGGACTCCATTGGACCAGGAGTACCTGATGGAGGCATTTGTGCGAGTGTAGCCATGGAGAGATATGCCTGACGAAGGAGGGACGGCCTTGAGACCGAACAGATCTTGACGAACATCCCAGCGGAGGGACGGAACTCCCCACCCACCAATGATCGCTTCGTCGATCATGTGATGGTACATCATCATCACTCTCGCTGTCCCGTCGGTCGTCGCGGTCTCTCCACCTCAGAGCTCGCAAAAATTCATAGTCCATTCAGCGCGAGTAACGATATGCGAGGCGATGTTCACAAGGAGCCGCCACCCGACATCGAATTCCCGTATTTCAGGGTCACTTATTATGAAAAGCCGGACAGCGTAGGCATCACAATCAAGACGACCGATGCCCGAAGCGGGCGTTGGCCAGACACCACGCAGGGTATTCACGATGACGGTAGCATCTTCAGCTGTCTGCCCTCTGATGAGGATACACAATACAATTGGAAGCAGAAGCTTGGGGAGCTCTTGACAGACAGTTTCCTCCTGGTTGACCGACATCTCAGCGGTATGATCTGCATCTATCTCCTCACTTTGACCTTGCTGATCAGGCCTCCCGTCGGCTTACCATCCCTACAGAACATCTCCAGCCGATGAGGGGTCGGCGGTGCTTTTTGATCGACTTCCCAAAGAACTATAAGATGTTCAGTGAAGCGAAGGATGGCCGAATAGATCATTATCTTTTCGGTACGGCCGCCAGCTCATGTCCGTTCCCTTAGTTTCAACGTGGTGTTATTTTTTTCCGTTAGGATCGAAATCTGTCAATTGCTTCAGATCACCTCACGAGTTCTTTCTCCACGCAAAGTGGCTTATGACGGGAGCAGACAAGAACCCCGAGGGATCTCCCGATTGTGGGTGCAAGTACTGTGATAAATCTCGCACCCAGAAAGATATCGACCGAGAATATCAACTTCCCGGACGTAAGGAATCTGGTCACAAAGGCTCTTCTGGCCGCCACGGTGGCGCATCCTCGGCAGCGACGAGTGAAACAATCATCATGCAAGCCAAGGATTACAGAAATATGAAAAAGCCACTCACAGGGTAGGTTTGCTTCCTCGCTACCTTTCTTTTTCTGAGCACTCACGCATCTGCACATCAGAGTCCAGCAAACAGCCTCCAAAGACACTGGGTCCACCGACCCGGTGTTGTTATGATAGTTTTCTCTCAGAAGTGGAACGTGCGAGTTCACGGGCATGAGGTTGTGGTTTAGAGATATTGACCATTCCAAAATACTACACGGTTTTGGGAAGCCTTCGGTTGGCAATGCAACTGCGGAGGGCCGTGGATGACTCGAGCTATAGTAAAAACCAAGCTCACACTCACACACGATGAAAGCTGGCAGCACTAGTCCGTCCTTCATACAAATGCACAATGCACGCACGAGACCGCGTTGAATCTCTTGTGATGACGAGCTAGCCATACGACCTGCGCGGTTGACACCCCACCGTAGGTGCGCGCATGACTAGCAATATCTCTGTCAATGGCACCCTGTTTCTCAACACGATATTATAGGAGGTTAAGCCCGTGGCATTGCCCCCCCCCAAGGATGTGGTCCTGATGGGAAACGAACCGATGACAGACGTTAATCCAAACCACCCAGGTTGGGGTTCATTCCAAACATGCACGGGTACTGGGCAATCATCTAATGGACTACCTGCAGGATAGAGGACATGTGAGTCGAACACAGGCCTCGCAGTCAGCCGCAGTAAGTCGATTTCCCCCGATCGTAGAACCAAGGGCCAAGCGAGCTCCAATTCACCGAACGTGTGCTCAGGGTTCCGTGATCAAGTTTCGACCCTGATTTGCATGGTGTTCCTTATCCAAGAACCCCGTACCCGTGAAACGCGGGGGGTGATTCTGCCACAAGATCACGATGTCGATTTGCACTTCAATGATAGGGGCGCGAGTGATTTGCACCGCACAATTGGCGAGTGCCGAGGGCGATGGACCAGATATCCGAGGTCGTCTCACGTCAAAACAGTCCCCGCAACACCCGACCTTCATGGGCGGGGAGCGAGGTTGGCCGCCGTTTTGTCGGACGGGTGCGAAAAGCTTGCAAGGCTTTATCGTAAACTCTCTACGGCGCCCGGGGTTGCCGAGGGGAGGCAATGAAGTATTCATCATCACTACACTTGTCTAAAGAAACGAACAGAACAAGAAAAAAATGGCGATGTACTCCCCTAAGATGTCCTGACATACTTCTTCGATAATTATGGGATCGACAGCACGAGATACATAGGTACCGCATGGGAGCGGTGGTTCCTAGCAGCAGTACTTTGGAAGCCGGAATGAAAGGAGCACTGTGAAAAATGTAGCGGCTGAAATTCACTCAAAATCGACTTAAATTACAAATTCAGTCGGAAAACGACTGAATCCGGCTGAAGTTTTCAGTCAGTTTGGGGAACTGAAAGTGGATCCCCAGCTGAAAGGCGACAGAAATCGACTTAATTCCAGTCAATTTGGGTGGCTGAATTTCAGTCGCTACGTTTTCCATAGTGATTAGAACACAGTAGCATCGCTGGACAACGATAATACAGAAACTACACCATAGTTCATCTTCTCTCATGCACGTTGTCAAGCTCTCCTTCACGAATTTTGTTCATTGCGTAAAGTAACGCGACATGGGGGTCACGGTCGCTGACGGCGGAGCGATGTATTCATAACTGTCCATTAGCGTGGTCAGCTCAATGGACCAACAACAGTATCCACGAAACACCTCACAAAAACCTCGTACTCTGTACCAACGCCGCGACCTCATCCGGCATGCCGCAACGGGTTCTCTGATCGATCGTCGTGATGAGGAGGGATTCACGATGATCTCGGTCCTAGCGGCCGCAGATCCCGCGAAGGTGAGGAGTCCGATCAGTGGCAAAAATTCGAAAGCCGAGGAGCCGAAGAGGACAAAGGTAATCAGACCGCGTCCCGAAAACTCCAGTCTGAACGAGAGCTAGACCTCACGCATGTTCTCTCTTCATCTTCTCCCTGGCCAAAAAGTAGATCGAAATGAGGGGATGGAATCCATACGTTGGATCCGCGGGTTCGTGGGTCTCTCTGAGGGAATCGGGAGAGGGATGGGACACTGAGATGGAAGGGGAAATTTTCGACGAGAAGAGTTTTCGACGGTAGAATCGAATCCAGAGGAAGGCTTCGGTTCCTTGGGTAGCGATGGCATGGTTAGATCAGCTTCGGTAGACTCGTATTTCAGGGATATGTTGGAAGCAGAGTCCAAGTGCTTGCCGCTTCCAACACTGTTCGGGCCGTTCTTGATGAACCGCTTATGCTCCCAGCTCCGGACAGCGCCATTGTACCGGTCAGATTCAAGAACCTCGAGAAGTTTCTTCTCAATCTCTTCCTCCGTTCCAAACCCGAAGCCTTTCATCCCACGGATGACGTTCATATCCAGCTCACTGGATCGCAGAGGCTCACGGTAAACGAGGTGAAGATCCGGAGGCCCATGGAAGCCTCGCGTCATCCACGGGTGATTCATAACTCCGTTCAAGGTTGCCCGAGCGGAAGGGTTCGTCATCAACATACGGGATAATAGGTGCTTGCACTCTACCCGAACGAGATCAATACGCGAGGTGGGCGTAAGGACGCGGGACGTACCAGAGTTCAGCCACTTGGGATATTCCACCAAACCCTGCTTAATCTTTGCGTGTAACGCGGGCATACTTCGATCATCGAAAGGCACCTTCCTACGGACCAACACAGAGCACAACTCCAAAAGTCGATGATCTTAATATTCTCTGTGGGGGAGACGAGGATGTTCTCGAGGGTAAGGTGGCGGTGCACAACGTTATTTCTGTGACAATATTCGAGTGCACTCCCTCGCGCGAACTTCCTTGCTACACGTTCTCGTAGGCGACCGTGGTTGATGATGTACGTTGGGGTGGTGGAGAAGCATGGATAGAGCGGCCTCACAAAGTGCACGAATCTCCTTGGAGGCACCGTTCGCGGCCTCCTTTGCCACAGCCCCGGAGCTGGGATTAGGGTTGGGAGCATGAGTGCTGCGGAGGCAGAATTTTGATAGCGAACTGGAACGATCCAGAGGTAGCTGATACATAGGCACAAAGCACATTATACGGAAGACACACCTTCTCGCCACTGTCAAGGTGCTGGGCCAGCCTGACCTTCCTTATGCTCCCCACGCCCAAGGTCTTGCCAAAGGCGTAACCATCCAAAACCCTGATCGAGCGCTGTCGCCTTGAGTTTTCCTCTTCGGGTTGTCCTTCACGTTCAGTGGGAACGGGTCCGTTTGGCCGTTCATAAGATTGGGAGGGCATCAGGACCATTCGTGACCGTTCAAATGGTGAAGCCGTTTTTTGCTTCTGGACTGGATCCGCCTGAACGGTCGTGGGTGGAGGCTGAGGTAGGTCCCCTCCGGTTTTTTCGGCGGTCGTGTCGTATTAGTGACCAGTGGTCGTCGCGTAGGTATCGTCGTGCGTGCTTCGTTGACCTGAGGAAGACTCGCTGGACGTTTTTCGGTGACCAAGGAAGGGTAGCCGTTGTTGCCGTTGCTGAGGTGCGATGGGGACGGAGCGGGGGGGGGATCCCAGTCCGATCATCCCACTCCCTCCAGAGTCACTCGAGGCATTCAG
>Ga0307514_10000566_pt1 | contig 70187 bp, 77 predicted proteins | sample 16_EM_MG_FD_203088 | JGI IMG/M metagenome (GOLD analysis project Ga0307514, IMG submission 203088) | Populus trichocarpa ectomycorrhiza microbial communities from riparian zone in the Pacific Northwest, United States - 16_EM | ecosystem: Host-associated > Plants > Roots > Unclassified | place...
GAGGTTGCAAATAGTCATAAATGAAGTATTGGCTTCCTTTATAGGCAAAACAGACAGTGAAAAGCTCCCTGCCCCATCATGAAAATGAGCGTCAACGGAGCGTCAACGATTCTTGGTCATGTATCTTCAGTAATCTGCGGTGCAGGAGGTTGCATATAGTCATAAACAAAGTATTGGCTTCCTTTATAGGCAAAAGAGAATATGAAATGCTCCCTGCCCCATCTTGAAAATGAGCGTCAATGGAGTGTCAACGATTGTTGGCCTTCCATTATGGTTAATTACCACAGGCTGTGGCTATTATTGTCTATATACAAGGTATTGACTGTTTTGGGACGCTAAAAGGCTCACAAATACTTAGTAGTAGCGGTGTAAATAATATGGGTTGTTACTGTCCCAGAAGATGTGGCGGGAATATTCCGCATAGATCTGCCCATAAAGGCTGCCATATCCTTGTTTATGCATACTTTTGATCAAGCGCCACTCATATTACTGATGATGCAAGACCCAAAATCGTGGACGCTCTGTTGACACTCATTTTCATGATGGGGCAGGGACCGTTTCACTGTCTGTTTTGCCTATAAAGGCGGCCAATACTTTGTTTATGACTATATTTGACCCTTCGGACCCCCAGATTACCCAAGTTACACGACCAACAATTGTTGACGCTCCATTGACGCTCATTTTCAGGATGTGGTAGGGCGCGTATGTCTATACGTTTTGGTTATTAAAGCGGCCAATACATTCTAAATGGACTGTAACGTACCTATGGGGCTATTTTACAATCAACAGTAGCATATCTGAATGCGACCATAAATGTGAAACCCGAAACGCGGAACCGGAGATTGGAACCGACGGGTCTAGCCAAACCCGTCAAACCCCCGGGTTGACGGGTACGGGTCCCGGTTTGGCCCGCCAAGAGTCAGCGGGTCAGGTTTTTGGAGGGGTCTGGAACCGAACCGACCCGTTTTTGCGGTCCAAACCCGGACCGCTGGCGGGTTACCCGGACCCGTTGCTAACACTACTCCACCATATACGCGTAGGAAGCCTTCTCTAAAGTGAATAAAGCCTGCTTCGTGCACTCGCGGGAAAGGTTATCAAGAAATTCATCTGCGAAAATCCCAGAGCTGACAACATCGTGATGTTCGATTTTGCAGACTGTGCGGACAAACTGAACATTATACGGTTAATTGACTGCTGTTTGCCTCGATATGGATATACTCACATCCAACTGTATGCTGCATCTTATTTTTGCTGCTTCTAGTCTCGCGGATGATTTTTCAATGATCATCATGGGTCATATGTTTGGTGGCTGCATTGGCAGTGTCGCGGTAAACTTGCTTGTATCTGTGCTCTTGTTGTGTGCCAAGACGTTTGGTATCCAACGTAGCGCCCGCCAATCGGCCGGTATTCGATCTGCTCTTACCTGGCAGAGGTAGTTGTCTATTTATGATGTGCGGGTGAGGAATAGGAGAGAGAGATGATAACGAGAGGAAGTGGGAAGCCCAGAGGACTATATAGTTAGCATCGTATCAGAAGGGAAAAAGTAGCAGCCAACATGATCGTTATGCTCAAGATGAATCCTACTGAGTATGGCTGCAACTTCCAGGGGTTTTCCACCCCCCAGAAATTTGCAAAAAGTCGGTCTGATGTTGTTTGTTTGGTAACAAGGATAAATTGCGGTGTACAACAGCTGGAATCGCCTGATTTCTAGATATTAATAGAATGTAGTTCGAGGGAAAGAACGTCTGCTGATGTTTGTCTCAAATAATCCCTGGGATATTACCTGAAAATGACGTTAACAATCATGTCATATTGTATGGTTAGCATCACTATTCCTGGTTTATTGACTGTCGTGAGGAAGATTGTGCTTTGTTCAAGAGGAGTAAACGTACCAACCTTGACATAAATGACGCAGCTTGCCTCCATATTGTCCATAACTTGCAACATCCAACATCTCGCCTAACAACAAAGTCCACACAAACTACAATGGTCAATGCTCCGAAAGAGAACATTTCGCCACTTCCGGCTGGCAGAAACTCCAAATCGACAAAGTGGTTCACCCAACAAAGTCTTCAAGCGAATGAATGCAAGAGCAGCTTGGAGGCAGAGAGAGTCCGAGCCCTTGGGGCATTGTGCAGCTTGAGATCAAAATTGAAGCTTGCAGCAGAGAAAAGATGAGAAACTCACTTCTTAAGCAATGAAGAGAAAGAGAAATGGACTGAGCATTAGGTTGAGAGAGAAACCGCAGGGGTAGAAAGCGAGTTGAAGACGCAGAGGCAGTGGTTCAGCAAGAGCAGGACAATATGACGAATGCTGAAATCATGCGATTGACATCCAGAAAGCCCGAAAACACGTTTGAGGAGATGCTGGTTGCGATTGGAGACAGTCTGAGTCATCTTGCAAGTTCCGACAATGGGGAGGATGGGGAAGATGAAGATGATCAAGAGATTGAGCAGGGCAAGCTGAGCGAAGATGATGAACCCGGCTGGGTAATGAGCACAATCACTAACACGGTACAGCAGCGTATAGAGAGGTTTCGCCAGAGGCTAATGAAGCTCGACGAATTGACTCAACCGGGATGGGAAGATGCAGCTGACTACTTCCATGAACGAGATAAGAAGTATGGCACATCGGAATTGAGGGTTCTGGAAGTCGTTCAGCTCCAAACGAATGATGACTATCCGCTGCCTCGACCGAAAACATTTGGAGAGCTTCTGGATAGTCTTGACATTGTCCTTGGAATATTGCAAATGCCGCAAGGGACTTCTCGACCAGAAAGTAGTCATGTCAGGATAGGTTCAGTGAAGCCTCAGTCAAATTTGAGCATACCTAGTGGTGCGCCAGCTACAAAGCCCGATTCATCAACGTTGCTGAAAGCGAAGCTAGTTAAACCTGTAAGCTTTTATCATATAGCATCCAGCTATTTACCATATAAATATCGGATTCCGACGAAGAGATGATGACGGCTCCTGCGTCTGCGGAAGAATAGATAGGCAATCTGTAATTTTTGATGTATGATCGCGGTGAAAAGCAAGTTGTTTACCAATTTTGCTACCTGTCAGCTTTTTATTGATTTCAGTGATCAAATTGTGAGACAGGATAATTTGTCTGTACATGTGCAAGGGTCGAATGCACCATGCGAACGTTCAAGAATCCAAATCGCACTCTAAGAATGCCACAATGTTCCCTTTCATTCTGCAAGTGACTGTTAAGTGACAAAGGAAAAGCAATATTAGTGACGAAATGTGCTAACAAAATTTAACTGAGTGATGTCAGAGGTGTCATGGAAAGCGTGGTCGATGCGCATGATAAATCAATCTGAACGACAACCGTCATGCTGTATTCATCCATATATCCAACTGCATAACTCTCTGCACAGACCTGGTGCACATGGTTGAGATATCTGAAATTGCTTGTGGTACGTCATGCAAATAGAGGAGAAGGAGCTGGATAAGGAATGGTGAGGAAGTCTAGCTACATTTACCAAAAACTAGTGAAATAATTTACATGCCATCAATTGCCGGCCGAAAGTGCGGGAATGTGATGGGGCCACGTCATATCTCGCTCAGATAGCGTAGATACCAGTTGATCAGAAATCGAGAGGTAACAAAACTCCTGGATGCAAACGATCATACATAAAAACACAATACTGGATGTCAAAAATGTGTATATGATTCGTTGCATACAGATATTAAGTGTACAAAGGCTTTTTCAATGTGATCAATGTGAGCATCAACAGAGTGTCAACGATGTTATATCTTACACATACAGCAATCAATGGGCTGCATTGTCACATTCTTCCAACACGAATGTATAGGTTGGCGTTATTGCGAAAAAAGCAAATGACTCACTCGTTGCCACATCCTAAAAATGAACGTCAACGGAGCGGCAACGATTCTTCGCATTGCGTAATGAAATCCGCAGTACGCTGTGCGTTAACAGTAAGTTAGAATCGAACTATCGGCCGCCTTTCCATCGGACAATGGTGGTGGCAACATTCCTACTATGTCCTGAAAATGAGCGTCAACAGAGTGTCAACCACTTTGGGCCTTGCATCTTGGAAAATGCATGGGCTGTGCAGCGATGTAACCCCATAATCACGCGATCGGCCGCCTTTCTAGGCAAAACCTCTTGCAACAACATTGCTACTATGTTCTAAAAATGAGCGTCAACGGAGCGTCAACGACTTTGGGCCTTGTATCATGGAAAACCCTAGGGCTGGGTGGCGACATTAAGCCATAATCAGATTATCGGCTGCCTTTCTAGGTAAAAACAGTTGCGACGACATCGCTACTATGTCCTAAAAAAGAACGTCAACGGAGCGTCAACAACCTTGGGCTTTGTATTTTGGATATTCCTAGGGCTGTGCAGCGTCATTAAGCCATAATCAGAGTATAGGTTGCCTTTGTAGGCAAAAACAGTTGCAACGAGATCGCTACTATGTCCTGAAAATGACTGTCAACGGAGTGTCAACAACTTTGGGCCTTGTATCTTGGAAAATCCTAGGGCTGTGCGGCGATATTCAGCCATAATCAGATTATCAGCTGCCTTTCTAAGCAAAAACAGTTGTGACGACAAGGCTACTATTTCCTACAATTGAGCGTCAATGTAGCATCATCGACTGTTCACCATGCATCTTGGAAAATCCGGGGGCAGTGCTGCAACTTTAACACAGAATCGAACAATTGGCCATCTTTCTGGGCAAAAATGCTTTTGACGACATCGTAACTATGCCCTAACAATGAGCGTCAACAGAGCATCAACCATTTGAAGCCTCCCATCTTGGAAAATCAAGGGGTTATGCGACCGCAATGATCTATAATTGTACTATTGGCCGCCTTTCTTGGCAACTATGTTTACGACAGGATTGTAACCATGTCCCAAAATGATCGTCAACGAAGCGTGAATGATTTGTGCGCTGGCATCTTGGATGATCTAACAGGAATGGAGCACAGATAAACCACAATGAACCTATCGGCAGACTTTGTTGGCAAAAATGCTAGTGACGATATTGGGTCCGCCTCATACAATTGAGCGTCCACGGTGCATCAACACTCCGAACGCTACACCACAATCAACTGCATTATGCTGTTCCTAACGGGAGCTTTACGTGGTCAGTCGTTGCAATCTGTCCTTGTACTCAACTTCACAAATAGGCGTGCAATGTCTCACTGATCTGATTATTATCCTTGTAGCTGTAGAGTCAATATTCAAGAACCCCAATTCGGCCTTACTGTATTGTTATTTTCGGCAGTCTCTCGAGTCGGAATACCCAGGTTTCTAATTTCTACTGCCATGTCAGATACACAATCCATGAACACCTCATTGCTCAAGGTTATGATCTCTTCCAAAAATCAATACTCGAATCGGCCTATTGCTTGGAATGATTCTAGACATGCGCCTAGGTGGCAATTCTATTTGCACTGCGGAATTGAGGAGACTGGCACCCCTGGCATCATATGTATCATGTGTCATCAAGTTCTTCACCATCCATCAGGATATGGGACCAGCTGAATGGGGAAACACTTGCTGGCAAAAGCTCACATCGCAAAATTAAACGAATTAACAGAGTCAGAGGTCACTGAATTGACTAGTTCGACAGTTGATGAATCAGCATTGGCCATCCTGAAGAGGCAAGAAAGTCGCAGGATCACAATAGTAGGTGTGCCAAGGAAAATAATATTTGATATCCAATTAAATCCATATTGACCGAAATGACACACAAAACATTCCAAACTGGCAACTAAGGACATTGAAACTTCCAAATTTCACCAACACACGTGGAATCACTACCTCATGTTAGGATTTGTTTCAGCACATATTCCATGGAACGCTATATCAAATCTCGAGCTACAACGGACATATAAGGCATTAAGCGACGACCTGGTCCTACCGTCCACTACGACCCTTAGTAACATTTGCCAGAGGGAATATGCACTGACTGTGGATGCAATTAAGAAGCAATTGCCATTATGAAATAAAGTTAGTTGAGCTTTTGACGGATGGACATAAACAAACAAACTAGCCATAACGTCGGTCATTGCTTACTATATAGATCGAAATTGGGCATTGCCTGAAATTCAACTCGCTTTCGATGAGGTTGATTGCCTGTTCTGTTCCGATTTCGAAAGCTAATTAAAGGTGATAGTTCAATTGCCAACATACAGGAGCAAGGCTAGCCATACATTTGCAGGACGTGCTTGCTCATTATGAGCTTGCAGACGGCCGTTTGCTTGGTATTACCACTGATAATGCTTTGGCAAACTACTCGATGACACGCGAGCTGCAATTAACACTTGAGGTCTCTGGAATGGAGTGGCCGGCATTGAGGAACCACATACTGTGCATGACGCATGTCATACGGCTGCCTTTAGGTGCATTCATGAGCCGTCTCGGTGTAAAAGGCCGCACCAAGTCTTGGGAAGCCCATGAGCGTGATCAGCAATTTGGACAGAATGAATGGATAGACATTAGGAAGAGTCAAAGACTTCGAAAAGAGGGCAATGCTAGAATCAACAAGGTATTGGCCATGGGACCAGGTATAGCAAAGATAATTGAAAAAGTACATATTTCATAATATTTTGAAAGTCCTGAAGCTGACCATCATATAGCAGAGAATGCTTGCTGTATTAATTACACTGACACCTGGTCACTGAAACGAGTTCATAGACTGTTAAAAAGCCAAAGTCCGCATAGCAGTACTTCCGATTATGGATGTGAAAACTCGTTGGAACTCTACTCTGCAGTTGCTAGAGCGCGCCTACCGCTTACGGGAATTCACCCGGGAGTGGCTTCATAACCCACAATACACTGAATACCGGCCACTATTCACAACTCATGATGAATTGACGATTGTCAGGTATGTCATAGTAGTATTGAGTCCTTTTCGATATTTGACCCTTTGGATGTCGAAGAGGTATAGAGTCACATTGCATCACGTTATCACAGTGTAAAACAACAAGTTCGATCGCATGGATGGTGTGATGCGAGCTTTGGCCAAGAAGAAGACACAATTAAAGGAAGACTTGTTCATGGCTGTGAAGTTAGCTCGATAGAAGATTTCGCAATACTATGCTGAAGTGACTCCAATAACAGGCATGCTTCTGATTTGCGCACACATCCTTGATCTTATCTGGAAGTTGCGATCGTTTACGAAGTGGGAGAAGGGAATGGATATCAATCCTTAGGCCGAGATATCCTACACTGCACAATACGAAGAGGACTTTTTGAAGTGTGTGGAGAATGAAAACTGTGCCCAACATCAATGTGTGCCGGTCAGTAAACTCGAAACGGTGCCGAGAAGGTATCTCGTCCCCTCTGCAACGGCTTCAGGGTCCTATCAATCATCCTTTGATCCATATGATTTGTCAAGTGATGATGAGGAATACTTAACGCCTGACAATGTGACTGAGATGACACCCGGACAAAGCCATCGCACAGCCCGCTCATTGACAGCCGCCAGGCTCTATTTGAATTCGCCTCCTGAAGCACCAAAGAACTGGGGATAAATTAATCCAAATCTCAATGATTAGAACTCTGACCCAATGGAAATTAGCAGTACATTTTGGATACCGGACATAACCGATTGGTGGCGCCAACAGGAGGAAACGCACTCAAAGTACGCCGATCTCTCCAATGCTGCTCACGATATATTCTCTATCATACCAAATGATGTCAGAGTGGAGGCCTGTTTTGCCCTTGGCCGAAATGGTATTGGATGAAGGCAGTCAAAATCGACAGGCGAGACTGCTCGCGGAAATGTCATTGTCAGGCAATTTGCTCGAGCCAATAACCTGATTTTGGCAGTAAGCGACCCAGAATTGGATACCACAAATACAGAAAACGACTCGGAAATGAAATTGTACAGAATTGCCAATGTTCACGACATTTTGGAGATGTCGCAGGGCAGCCAAAACCTACGTGCTACCCAGAAGGAATCTCGCACTCACAATCAGCAGATGACCACCGTAGAATACATTTCGGACACGGAAGAGATCGTCAAAGCATTCTGGTCGCTCTTTCAACATGATGGTGCCGCTGCAATTAAATTATCAGAAAGATCACCTTTGCCACCAGCTTTGTCTGCAAAGGACCTCCCTGGAGGACGAACTCAAATCTTCAATGTCTGCTGAATCTGCTGAATTAACCATCATCCAGTGGAAAGCAACGAGGATAGCGCACCTGAAAGCATTTCGGACACCGATGATTGGCTCATCTGCAATGGCGACTTGGATAATCCAAATGACAGTGAAGATGATTGCGCAGTGGATGATGAATCCGATATAGAGCCCAAAAATGGCATTGAAGATCCGGAATGCCCAGAGCAGCAGGGTGTGTGCGTCGTGCCAAATGAATCAGGTTTGGTTTGGCCAACACGGAAGTCAAAGAGACAGGCCGACAAGGTGTTGGTGACGGTCAATGCAGTAGAAACTCAGAGAAATAAAGGAAGGAAGAAAAAGTAGAACAGAATGCGTCAATGGTTCACCAGCTTTGTGTAGCATGACCGAGAGTTTCAGTTAGAGATATATTATTGGCGAATGGTAAGAAGTAGTTCGTGAATATCGGTTCGTAAATAGATGTATAGCAGGCGCAATGAATCTTTTGCCATGATTCATCATTTTTAGTTGTGTGAGAGTGAACAGTGCAAGATTATTACGCCACTCGGCTTTGCCACATGGCTGAGTCTCAATCAGGCAGAATGACAGCCGATCAAGTCAAATCAGGATGAAAACAATTATCGACAGCAGCAGATACTGAATAGACAATTCATTAAAATGAGCGTCAACAAAGCATCAACGATTTGTGGTCTTGTAAGTACGGTAATTTACCAGTGACTTGGTCCTGATTTTGCATAACAGATGGATTGGTAGGTTTTGTTGGCAAACAAGATAGTAACACGGTCACTGCCCCATTCTTAGCACGAGCGTCAACGGAGCGTCATCGATTTCCAGCTTTGCGTCTTGGGTAAGTTATGTTCCGATTGGTTGCAAATATCGATTGATGAGATGTTGGAAGCATTTACTGGCAAAAACAACACCAACATGCTCCCTGCGGTATCCTGAAACTGAGTGTCAACCGAGCGTCCACACTTTTAGGACTTGCATATTTCGTATTCAAGGTATTACGCAGATCTTCGCGTGTGTAACTGTAGTGTTGATCGTCTTGCCAGGCAAAAACACCATATATCAAAGGAGAAACAAAGATACCAAATTAATCGATATTGCAAACTGCTCAACAAGCAGAAGCACATTATTGGTTGCTGAAAACGCGATTTTGATAAGATACTATTAACAGACTGCAAATACAACAGCGTTATATGAATCTATAGATGGACCCACTGGGCGACCCGCAGATAACACACCCAATTCAGACGGGTTGGGAGGTTACCATGGAACCGTAACCAAGTAGGCAGTTCGGGTTTGTCGACTACCCGGACCGCCAATTTGACAACAGTTTGGTTTGGACCCGGACCCAGACCCGAAGCGACGGTCCGGAACCGTTGCTAACACTAAGTGATAGAGATGGACGACTTGACTTTGTGTTCTTGCAATAATAGTAGAGTTGTGGACGAGAAAGAGAGAGATCGGGGATGATGATGAGTACGATCTGGAGGATCCATGTGGCTATGACCAATCTGCAGTATGACTTGACAGATTCGGTTTAGAAGCCCTCATATCGATGTTATTACCAGCCAGATCGAGAGTTGTGCATGCTGTAATGGGGATGGTCACATGATTCCCACACAAAATTCTCTTATGTCCCAGTTTCTCATGATGATTTCCACCATCTTCTCTGATCTCTCTCTCTTCTTTGTGCTCAACTATACCATCACCTAAGAACACAAAGTTAAGTCATCCCTCTCTATCTCTCTATGCCATAATCATGAGATATCAACGAGTACAGCATACACTAAGTACTGCATCATCCCAAGATGGACAGTCCCCAGCTCCCAGCCAGTTTCACATCTCTCGGTGGATGTTGTTGTACACAAGTCTCTACCTTCCCACAATTACAAGTCAACCAATGAATATAGTCTCAGCTCCCGTCCCGCCTCCCGCCAAATCAACCACCTCCAAGTACTCCTCCAATCTCCCTTGATCATAGCTTGCAAGTGCATCCCAAAACAAGCTCGATTACTGCATCGGAGTGCAACACTGAGTTCCCTTAATCTAGGCCTCCAAGATCAAGTCCACACTTGTTCAATCACGGCCTACCAGTGCATCTCTGAGTCCACTCAATATTGGTCTCAAATTGCATCATCAAACTCGCTTGATCACAGTGTGGTGAAATGGCAGAGTCAGATGCCAGAGGGCTCATAATCAACACTCCGCCGCACCTGTCACGGCACACCTAAAGGAATCTATGAGAATGAACGGTTCTGGCTTGAGGAGTGTCGGAAGAGGGTCAGAAGTTCTGATCCTACCCTCCTGTGAGTATCCACACGGAGTCTCGGAAAAAGCGAATGAGATCAAATGATGGGAAAGATACTCTGCGTAATTCGTTGTAGAGTGAGATGAGATGATGTGTGATACATGATACGATGCTCGTCTATCAATGCTGGGGCATCAGCAGAAAATATTTCCTTCCGGGATGAATGGCTCCGTCAGAGTGGAAGCGGTCCGTCAGAGTCGTCAATGATACCCCAGTAGCAGATTACTCTGGGCCCGGCCTCAATACCACGCGTCACGTTGCATATCGCCCCCAGATTACTGTTTCACCATGTCTTCGGGCTCTGTCGGTCTCCTATTTTACACGAACACACTGGCGTTGAAGGCGAATTGTGACCATACATAGGAATGGGGTCATTGGGCACGCGCTTGCATCGGGATTGCAATGCGATGGGTGATGCTGCCAAAACCACTACACACAATCCTTCTACCAGCGCGCAAAATGCAATTCTCTCTTTACTAATTATACACATCATTCCAAATTGCCAAATCAATGTGGCTATTGACAATCCATCGCTCGTTCCGTCCGTCTCCTGTCTAACGACTAGTAGCTATCTTCGGAGTTACGTGCACGCAGCTGACGATGTTTCCCTTGCTGAAAACTTGCAAAGCAATGGCTGCCGGTGCTTTTCTAACTTGTACAAATTTTGAGACGGGATCCAAGTTGCCCGTGTTTTCCGGTATTGTGGTGAGCGCCAGAGCTAACCAGTACTCAACGAAAGCTCCATCCTTGTTTTGGAGCTTGATCTTGAATAGTCATTGCAGTTGCCACGGCAGATGCCCATTCAATGCGCCATAACACCTCCCTGGGCGTTGCATTACCCAGACCCAGTCATTCCGTCAATCCCCTCCACGCCAGCTCTGGCTTCCTGTGCATCGACACATCTGAAATATACGTTCACCTTCTAAACCCGCAACCTGAACCTTAATACCATGGTAAATACAGAGCTTCATTGCGTGCAGTTGTTCATCCGACATATACATCTTGTTACGACTCTTCTGCTGTATAAACTCCCGGGTGCCAGGGTATATTGCCGCGCGGTGGGTTGTGTCTTACGTAATGTCGAGTAATGCACTGAAGTCTTTGATCATAGCATCAGGATGCTTTCCATCATGGCGGTTTTGGGGCCCCATGAATTCGGGCTTCGCATATGGCTGCGAGCTCAGGGGGGCAGCCAGATCAGCACCGGAAGGGAAGACTTTGCAGGCGGCAGCGCTGTTGTCCCAACGCTGAGCGAGGGCTTGGAGACTGAGCTCTCTGGTTTCAAAACAGAGAATGCAACGCTGAAAGGTGATTACTTGTGGCAGGTAGTTGAGATTGTGATTGGAGGCGTTCCAACCGTCCTTGAGGTTGGTTTTATGTGGTTTTCCATGTCTCTCGGCAGAATACTTTTGCAAGGCTGCGTATTGACGAATCAGTTCGGCCCAATGAGACATCTAGTGGATCTTCGGAAAGTTGAAGTGGTCATCTAACTCCTTGGAATTAACTATCTCGTGGCTGATATAATCCTGGCAGGTGTTCATTTCGCGCCGCTTCTTGGACGGCGTCCAAGTTTCAGCATTTGTTTCCTCGTCTACCTTTCGCTTCTTCACGAGTTCCGTTCTCAGGGCATTTGCTTTGGCCTTCGCTTTCTTGCCAGCTCACCCGAGTAAGACAACATCTTTGAAGGTTTGAAAACGATGCAAGGTGTCCTCCATATAGCTCAATGTTGCATCATTGTGAGATTTATATCGAGTATACATAGAGAATTCTAACAATGCCCGGGTGCACTCAATTGTGTGATTGAATATGGGACGCTGAGCGGGGCTTCCACCTCGTAGAGACTGGGTTACAACTCTAAGCAGGTACCGACTCATTTCCCTCATCTCCTTCCCATTCCATTGAGAAACTTCCTCATATGACTTATTTTTTTGTGTGAGGTTGTGGTAAGCAGGCACGGATAACCAGATTACATTGTACTTGTCGAGCCATTCTTGCGTCTTCCTGAAGTGGAAAATCCACTTATGGTGGTGGTCAAGCATGACGATCTGCATTGTATGGAGGAGGTCGGGCTTAGGGAGGTTGCTCACAATACAGGGAATGTGTCGAAACACATTGAATTCTCGGTGATCATGGGGCGATGAGGGTTTGGCATCGGCTGCCTTGCAATTGGCCTCGCTGAGCGTTCTATATAGGTTGTAATCCCACTGGGGGTGTTGCTTGTCAGGATGCACATAATCTCCAAGTTCATTCTTTGGACACTCGCACCAAAAACAGACATGCCGCTCGAGATGATGTAGGTCGCTATACTCTGGGCAATCTGCAAGCAATGCTGCTAAAACCGGTTTGCAACACCTGAAGTTGCAATCTGCACAGAAAACGTTGAAATACCCGCTCTCGGCGCTGGGATGATGTTTAAAGGTGAGTCGCTGGAGTACCTGCCGGATTACTTCATTCAGCACCTCTCGGTTTGTTTACCACTGCTTATCCAGCCGCTTCTGAGGAATATTGTGGTTCTTCTTTGGAATCAGTAGGAGAGCGACCATTACGACGCTGTGCGTTTAGGGCGTCTGGCTGATCATCCAAGATAGATTGCGAATTGATATATATACAGGCCACTGTTTCCTGTCGCCAGCAAAATTCGAGAGATGTGTTCCATCGGACATGAAGATTGAGGGAACCAGTGTATCCCCCGCTCTGAGCATTGACTAAACGTCGATTTGCATGTCATTGTCCTCCAGTATCTCTCCTTACCTATATCCCCCACCACCAGTCCGCAGTGTGCATTTCGGTATAGAGGCGTTTCGGGGGCATATGGCTGTTAAAGCAACGGTGAGGGGCAAAAATGAGATGGTCGGGGTAGGCTGGCTGCCGCATCAACCGTCTCAGGCTTTTGATCATGTCTCAACTCCAGTATTTGATAGTGCGTTGGTGATTCTCATTCCATCTAATATCCTCGAGAGTGTGTAGTTCCCACTCCCCGAGAGCCTGATCATCTGGTATGCAAGCCACGAGCTTCTGGACACCATCTCCGTTTTTGCAGCTTGGGAAATGCAGAGCTGTGTTTTCTTTCTTCAACCCGTTGTCATAGTACGTCTTCATACCCTTCTTCTTGATCCCACACTGGATATATTTGTACTCTTCACGCTTCGCAAACGGGTAGTAGGGATTGATCTGTATGTTGGTTTCAAGGCCACCATGAGCATCGCGTTCCCATGGCTCAGCCATGTAATCAATAAGCGGAGTGCCCGTGCCGGGATATAAATCCATTTGCGGCAGAGGTTACGGTGGTTGAGACTCCGAGTCTGCGATGTTTTCACCGTGTTTGAGATAGTGAAACGGGTCCCAATCTTCGACTGAATTTTTTTAGCGTTGAATTCACGATGCTGAGCAGGTTCAACGTGTCGGGGCGCGCTGCGAAAAGTCAGATTTTTCTGGCGTGCAACTTGAAAGTGTTCAGGATGGTGTAATTTGATATGTTTAAGTTGCCAGTTGCCTGAGGTGAACATCTTTCGGCATGAAAATTTGAGGCAACGGAAATGGGTCTTCACTGGCATTGTCGACGACATGCGAGGAGTGGAGTATACACTGTAGAAAGCGAGAGAAGTTGGTACTGGGCCTGAGCAGCCTTATGTGTAAGCTCATGATACTTTCAGCTAACTTATTGAGCCTCAACACCATCACAAGAAGGTTCCTTACACGCCAGGAGTTGCCAAAATGCTCCATGAGTGATGTCCCATAATACTATGTATAAACTAAAACCAATAAAAATAAAACCAGTACAAAACCCATAAATAAAATAAACCTTGAGCGATCCAAAAACCTCGCGACGTGTGGAATAGTAAATGCCTGAGATACATAGATTAGAACAAAGGAAACGAACAAGACAAGAACCCGACCCTAACCTAAACGCAACAACTATTGCCTCCTCTGCGACGCGCGGACTGGTTCACTCCTCGCCTACAGAGCCATCCAGGCGCGCCTCAAGGAGAGGGACATCGGGGTAGAGGCATCAGGGAGAGAGACACCAGGGAGATGGACATCGGGTTGAGAGACATCGGGGAGACTTTCACCACCTGCCGATTCAATCAGCAGCTACTGATCCACATCCACATCCACATCCGAGGTGTTTCTGGCTGGCTCAGCTTCCCGCAGAGTTGGCACTACCAGGTGAGGTTTTTGCGGTGTCAGAATCCCCAAATGCTCCAGCCCACTGAGGGGATGAGTCTCCGGAGTTTGTTGTCGTGGGTGAGGCTCCGGGGTTTGTGGCCGTGGGGCAGGTGCCCGAGGTTGTGGCCATGGGGTATGCTCGCGCATCTCCTGGCCTTGCTCAGGTAGCACGATTGGCTGATTGTCTACCATGGTATAAACATCGTCAGTCGATGTATTTACCATCTCTCCCTGGCAAAGTGTCCGAGGTTCTTTGCCATCATCCTCATCCTGATCGCCCTCCTCATCTTCCTCCTCCTCCTCCACCTCCTCCTCATCTTCCTTCTCTTCATAATCCTCCTCATCATCGTCACCGTCCCATTCCATATCCACATCGCCATCTAAATCAACGCCATCTGGTGCATCCACATCATCCTACATGCGCATATCCACACCAGGGTCAAGTTCTGAGTCATATTCGCCGTCCAACTCGGTAGAGTCGGTAACATCATCTTAGAAAATTGACCTGGCGGGCGATGCTTCCGGCTCAAAATATACCCCCTCTAGTCAGCCCTCTGGGTCAGAGTCTGTCTCGTACATTGCCTACTGCAACTGCACAGAAACGGCATGAGAGATATCATCTCCTCCTGGGGTTTGTTTAACAATACCTTTCCTGATACCATTTCCCTTCCCTTTCCCCTTGTCTTCCTCGGTTGCCTTCCCCTTCCCTTTCCCCTTCCAATCCTTTGTACCCTTCCCTTTCCCAGTCCCGTTCTCACCGCCCAGCGTGTCCTTCTCACCCTCACTGTCATCATTGTCATTGCCATCGTTACGATGGCTCCTTCCACCACTCGGCGCTCCGGGATCCGCCCAGTTGTCATCATCATCATCCTCGTCGATTATCTCATCCCAATTCAGTGAGCTAACTGCCAGGAAGTCGCCTGGCTTGTACTGCCGGGAGCTTGGTGGCTGAATCTTTGCCCTGAGATCATCGCTACCGTATCAAGAGAAATGCTCGCCAGTGCGTTTAACCTTCCCCAAGCTGGTTGTCTGCTGATTGGAGCGATTGAGTTGATTGCCGAAGGCACTGGGATTGTGCCACCTCCGATTGTTCATTTGATCGCGGGTATTGTCAATCATTTGCCCCATATATGAACGGAAGGCGCCCAGCACTCCCGAAAAGGTGAACTCCTGGTCCTGAGGTACGGCCACATCAGCTGGAATTGTGAAAAGTAGCGAGTTGTGACTGGATCAAGAAAGAAAATATCATAAACAACGTCCCAGGCACTCTCATCTTTGATGCCGCAAACATTGTATGTCTGTATGAGTCCACAGATGTGTTCCGGGATGAATCCCTTTATATGGTCCCGATCCAACAACAGGCGTCAATTTATAACCGATGTCGGCATTTTTGCCATGGCAGTTGCCTTCCCCTCTCCTTTGCGGCTACCCTTTGGTGCCATCGCTGTGAGTTGAAAATAACTCTACATCCGAGGCATTAGCATTATGATACAGTTGTATGTAGAGGAAGCAAGCCCAGAGGGAACGTACAAAGATGTGTAGGTTATCGGGTGTGTTTTGGAACGAGAGGTGTTGTTTTGTGCAAGTTACATGTGTCATGAGAGTTGAGGATGCTGGCAGTGTGTTAAGTACGGGAGGAAAAGAGAATGGAGGTGAAGGCGGAAAGACGGGATATATATTCCCAAGTTCCTGCGATTTGATTCATATCCTGCGTTTTGTTGGTTAATGAACATAAAATGGCCTAATCTTTATCTTGCACAACTAGTAGGAACTTCATGAATGAGGTGCCTCGAGATGAGATTTAGTACTCGCGGTGAAGATAGTTCACGATGCTGGGCGTTGCTTTGGCATCTCATACCACTTTTACCACTGAGACCTCTTGCATCTCAGAGCAAACTGAGTAGTTCTCAAGTTGTCGCAACTGTTGAATGATTCAACACGGCTACCAATGCCTAGCGCTGGAAAAAGCACATGCAACTGATGTTATAGGATCGAGAATATGTCATTGTTCCCATTGCGATGCTTTTAGCTCTGCCAAAGGGGGATTTCCACCGGGAAGCCGAAGATATACAAAACCAATGGTTCGGAGTATTGTGCCAAGAACGAGTGCAATACAATGATAATCGCGCCAAGAATGCTTAAACACCCTTCAAGCGGTGACAATAGACCTTCAGACGTTGCTGTAACAGTGAATTGCAATGCTGAGTTCAATCTGAGTGTAATCTGATGGCAGTTAACCCCATAATTAAATGCTTTTGAAGGTATCTCATCACCGAGTATTGTCAGGGTTTAGAGTCTAGTGCGGTCTACACTTCGCCTCCCTTATTTGTCCAAACCCTCCCTGGTCGCTCAAATAGGAGTCTACGTCACCTGCCGTGGCATATGCATGCACATGCAATTAGTCCTACATTCTTAACGTGGAACATCAATATCAGACTTTGCCTTCCCAAAGCCTTCACCTTGACACGACTCCTGTTGTACGAAATGTTCGAAGTCTTGCTAATCATCAGAATCAACAAAAGCGTGGGCATTCGGGGAATTCTCAACTTCCACCTGCTAAGAGACGCGTTTCCATACTGGCTGGCGAGAGGGATTCCTCTCAAGGAGGGAGTTCCGTAGCCTCTACAATCCAAGGTCAGATCTCCATCCCCCCATCTTGGCTGAACAATTCTCGCGTTGCAGATATCACTCAATGCGTGACTTCCACCCTGTCTGCTACACAGCGACGGTCAATAAATATTTCAACTGCCATGCCAGTTACAAGGAGTCTAAGCACACCGGCACCCGGAGGAACCTCAACGCGTCGAGTTGTATCCAGCCCCACATTCGGCATTGCTATCACTCCCACTCCTCTTAGCGGTCTTGAAAACCTGCCTACCCATATCCCTAATTCAGAAGGCCGCGTGATCATTACAAATCCACTCCGAACGCGAGTTACCAAAAAGCAATAGAGATAGAGGCAGTGGCAATTGCAACCGCAGGCGGTATCTACACCTTGATCAATGGTCTCCGGCAGTTGCAGCATCCATCGATTTGGTCACTCAGACATGACGCGTCTTGTGTTTGCAACGGGCAGACTCCTGGAGCTCTACATGTGGAACAGATGGCCGTTTATGAGGGCAAGCGACTTGGAGATCATAAGTTATGCAACGCGACGCGTTTCGAAAGCATTAGCTGAAGCCCCACACTGGCAGATAATAGAGATATACTGGAACACCGCAATGTAGGAAAACAACATTTGGTCCATAACATTTGAGGCGCGCACAAGGGAGATCTTGAAAGAGGTATGCTGAAACAACGGCGCACGTTGGATATTACACGCTCAAACCGGTACCAGGTTCACGCACAAGTCGATCAGGTCAAATCGCATTTTATTCAATCAGCAAAGCACAACATAGCAGAGCTTCATGATCTCCACCACTTTGAATCAGCCACAGAGCGTTTGGAATTCATTCATTCCCTTCTGGCACACAATAAGTATCTTTTTCCTGTAGCAGAGCGTGTGGAAGGTGGTGTACGCAGCCCAAATCCAACGCAGAGAGAGTCAAAAGCTGCTGACGAATGTCCAGCGTCCAATTTACGTCCTGTCGGAAGCGATGCCGCGGATTATCTACATCAAATTTTATCATCGGGCGAATAACCGTCATAAGTATGCTGATCAATTTTATAATTCCATGATTAACAACAAGGACAGTCACATACCCTCGCCACTGATCATGTTTACCTGCACTGCGTTGCGCCTTCCTCTCCTGGAGTGGCAACAGAACAAAGGCGTTCATCCGAAAGCTTCCAAGTCAAAGCTGAAAGTGGGCAGACCTGATCGCTCGAACTACTTCAATCATAAGAATGACAGTGGTAAGAACGCATCCTGCTGTGCTGCAACGGGTCCCAAGTTGTGAACCTCGCCTTGCGTTGCAGACAGGTATACATTCTGGATGAATACCTGGAACACACTACCGGAGAGCAACCAACAGAGGGTGTATAACAACACTCTTGCTACAGTCAAGTGTCAGATCCAGCAGGTGGAGAACCCAACGCCTGCCGTGGTCATCAGCACGGAAGCAATGAGTGTTGGCAATGCTATTCTTCTTGACTATTTCACCTCTGAAGTGGCGATTGAGGAGCCTGCGATCGGAAGCATTAACCCAAACATCCCGATAGACACCAATTGCATGGATGACGAACTGCATTTCCGGATGCCAGGGGGCAGCGGGGATTTCGAAGATGAAGGTGACAAAAGCGACAGGCTTGATGCCATCCCCACCGCCAGCTGTCGACGACGGCCCACAACTGAACTCGAGAGGTTTGACTTCCGAACTAGTGATGTCGACGGGTATGAGAGCAAGGATCTGAATGATGTGGATGTGGATGCGGATGAGGAGGAAGAAGCAACGCAAGCCGATGATGGATCAACGCAGAATGTGGAGGACTGAGGGCATAGTAGGTGATGTTGACGGGTATGAGTGCGACAATGGGGATGCGGATGAGGAGGAATAAGCCTCGCAAGCCGATGATGGATCAAAGCAGAATGTGGAGGTCTGAGGGCATAGTACTAGAGAGTGTGAAGATTGGACAGTATATTTCAGACATGTAAAATACGATGATGGTGAAGCAAATGCAACGGCAAGCGTTGTATCCAAAGCGAAGACTGTATTGCAATAAGTGACAAAATCTCAAAGCTAAACATAAATGAGAGTGCGGCATGTGGCTATCGGCCAAAGAAAGGTATAAACATCGCCAGGCGTTGTGTAAACGGCTACTGCATAACTGCAACCCCTGCGAAGTGTGTAACATACGTGTTGTTCTGATAGTGCGTATACGTCACCACATTCTGGAGGCAAAGTAATGGAAGCCTGATGCCGGAGCGGCGAGCGTAATATTCAATGCGACCTGTCGCAAGAATAAGAGGCAAGGTATGATAGCCGCTGCAAGGGAGGTATGCAATGCGACCCGTCGCTTGGGCGACTGGTCACGTGTGATTCTCCGTCAGAAGGCACGTGGTTTCATCAGAGCCGTCAGAGCCATCCAGAACACTCGTTTGTCTCAGACGGAAACTAGAGTTGTTGCTGATGGGCCTCCTGAATATATACTACCCGTCGTTACATCAATCTCCATTACCCCTGTATCTCCGTCCGCCCCGATTACCCAGTCCATCTCAGTCATCCCAGCATTTCCATATACCCATTGAAGCTCAGTCCTCTCCCAAGCTGCGTGGGGGTAGTATTGAGAAACAGATTTTCCCACCACAACTCCTCTCTAGCCATTTATGCAACACACACCTCTGCACTTCTGTATGACCATATATGAACACCCGAAAGAACATAAGAATACAATCAACCCAAAGGAAAGACACACATGTAGACATAGAGGAAAAACACACACCCAGGGTCAATGGAAAAACTGAAATGTAGACTGAAAGGACAAATCATAAACCCAAAGGAAAACTATAAACCCAAAGGTGGAACATTAAGACTTTCACTGCTTGCGCACCCGCTTTTTCTTGCCACTGTCTGTATCTGCCTTCTTGTTTCCTTTCATCGCTTGTGAAGTACGAGATGTTGCCAAGCCGAGTATCAAATGGAACAATCTCCTCAGTCATCACGTACACAGCTGCTGTGATTTGTGCCTGGGCCTCTGTGAACAACTCAGGGTATTCATTTACTGCTTGTTGGAAGATTGGTATGGCTTTGTTCCTCATTTTTCTCTCATGGTTTGGCAACATCTTCATCTCATTGTGCAACATTCTGTTGTAGTCCGGGTGAAGGCCAAGCCATTCTAGGAAGCATCTCACCAATTCTTCATCTTCGGTGTGGTTATCGTCAGAACTGGTAATTTCGTTGCCAGGAGTGGCAGCCCTGCCGGGATTTGACGTGCCCTTCTGCTTTGGATCGGTAGGCTGGTCTGGGGTCGTACTGGCATCTTTCCGGATCGGAGCTTATTGAGTTTTACTTGTGTCTTTCTTGGTGTGTGATGACGGGATCGTACTGGGGTTCATCCTAGTTGATCCTGGCGGGATTGCAGCAGCGTGTGTCCCAGTGTGGGCTAGCAGTACTGTACTGGTATTTTTCTCGGTCGGAGTGTTGGTTCCATCGCCAGATGTTACGCCTTTGGAATAGTCACGGTTCTGGGGTCACGAGATATCACTTAAAAATGAAATCTGGTGGCAATGGAATAGGGTTCATCAATTATAATCCAGAACTATCGCCACCCCAACATCAGCAAAATGTAAAATGGTTTGGAAGTTGTACCCGAACAATTCAGCAACTCAGAACAGCCACACTGATGCTTCCGGATGCTCCCAGATGCTCCCAGATGCTCTCAGATAGGCTGAATGCAAACTAATGTGCTCCCAGGTGCTCCGAGACTACTTCACCAGTGCTCCGGAATACTCAGGAAGTTTTGGAACAGAATCCCAGAGTATCCTGAAGTGTTTATAGTTATCTTCAAAAATCTTCCAATTCAACCAATTAGGATGTGCAAATTTCGGAGCTATGGGGAGTATTGGTCGCATATCCGAGAGTATTCTGGTGCACCTCAAACCTGGAGCCATACTATCCAGGAGTAGTTATTATAATGTTTATATCAAATAGTACAATTCAATTAACTATCTTCTGCACACCTTGATTTAGGCATTGTAACTTTAATACACAGTCCAGTAGGTATCTTAATCCACATGATTATTTACAAGCCATATGCTATCGATTCTATCTGATGCAGCATTCTTCTCGCGCACCAAATGTGCAGGTCCAACAATTGCTCTAACAGGTACAATATGTATCTTACCAGTCTGTTTCACAACCCGGATGAACCCGTCAACACAATCAGCCCAACCATGTGGATCGTTGCACTTTGATGGAATCACCACCGCATATTCTTGAGGTTGAGGACGTAATATCCATTGTTGGGTCTTCTTGCACCTCTTTGAGAAGGTGGATATCAATTTTCCGGAAGGCGGGCGCTCCTGAAATGGGAGCATCTAATTTGGTAGAGTCCAGCTGAGGTATAATACAGGAAGAGAAGGAATTCGGCCTTGGAAGGTGATATCGAGGTCAATGTCGATAGATTGGACCCAGATGTTATGAGAGTCACGCATGATCCTGTAGTTGGCATCTGTATATTCTACCTTGCAATCAAGTCCCAGACGCTCAACAGATGTAGGGCAGTGAAATGGTTGATGGTAGTACGACAGCCCATTCTGAAGTTTAATAAATATACTGTCTATGAGGACGATCTGATCATATCCGAGCACCAGTTCGGGATCTTTATTTTGCCAGTCATTTTCAATTTGTGTACGGAATAGCTGTCCAAAGTTGGGAATTCCGAAATCGACTGATGCATTTCTAAGTGAGGTTAATTTGATACTTCTGCAGACGCTGTGGACATGAATTTCGCTCAAATGATGTACCTGTTGTGATACTGGGTGGAAAAATGGTTATTTCTGACAATGGTGGAGGCATGAAAGAAGGGCTCGGCGCGTATTTTGTTGTTCATCTGCAGCTGATAGTAGGTTGAAAACCTTCACCGAGTCAATATTGTACCAGCCTTGAAGGGCAAGATATGACAGTGTCTCCTCCATATAGTCAAGACCAGTACACTGGTTGTTGTATTTGAACATCTGTTGAATGTAATTGACTTTGTTGGTAGATTGATATGCCTCTTTCACATTGCCAATATATAGCCTTTCAGAAATATTGGTGGTGAAATTTTCACCGGAACCCATTCGCCAAATTGCCTCTGCTATATGGCTCACAAGATGCATCTTGGAATATCTCAAATGGATTACCCGCTGTTCAATGGTTTTCCGGAGCTCCTGCATACCGATGGCCTGCAACCAAGGTTTAAAATCAACCAACCGGATGGAGTATTCCTTTGTGAACCGCATCTGCTCTCGTGAAGTGATACTATAGATTTCTCTCTCGAGCTGATTCACAACGCGGTCCGTATCAGCATTACTCCAGGTGGTGGCTTCAATCTCAGCATCGGATAGACAAATCTGAGATTGCACACCCTCGTCAGCAGTCATGTTTACCGCCCCGTAAGCCTCATGTTTGCCCTCAGTCTTCAGTTGAGCAAGTTTTTTGGCGAATATGCTTCTGGGACCCGTTGCCTTAGTCCCCACTTCCTGCAACAGTTGTCGCTCATGGTATTTGAATGATTTATCAAAAAGCTTGCTTTTCGCACGTGTCACCTGATGAATTTCGCGCTCCAATCGCTTAATTGCCCTTTGCCGATCAGCATTTGACCATATGGTTGCCGTTTGTCGGGCTCTATTCAGGTAAACCTGAAATTGCGTTTGTTTTGATATACGAACCTTTTCAGCCCTGTACAGCTGAACATCCATTGCAGCACAAATTTCATGAATCTTTTGTGCTCGTAAATGATGGGATTCTCTTGCCAATAGTTCATCCACTTAGGCCTTCACAGACTTCGACATTTCTTGATCTCGAAAGGCACCCTTCTTCTTGTAAAATAGCTTCAGTGCATCGTCCCGTGCTGGGAGGGATTGATCAGAGTGACTTTGTTGGCTGACAAGTAAAGAGAATTCACATAATGCCCGGAATGCTCCCATCACCATTTCATCAGGGGCTATTTCCGCCACAGTTTTCCTGGCATGCTGGGAGCAGTGAAGAATTGGAGTGCAATTCACTGCTTGTGTTCTGATCATGCCCCATATTTCTTTTCCCTGCCAGGAGCCGCTTTTCATCGAATGGAATGGTTTAGAGAAGCGCAGGAGGCCTGGGTATTCTGGTACTGATGTGAATCAATTGTCAAATTGATCCTTGACATTTCTAGCTTTTGGGTATTTGAGTAGCCAGTGCAATAAGTCTTCAACTAAACTGAGCAGCAGCTGATGCAATTCATCTGGCAGCCAAAGGCAATGGATATTGAAAAGAGGGTATTGCCAGAACTGGTTGCGGATTGGATGAACACCAAGACTGTGAAGAACATCGATATTAGTTTCGTCCAGAAGCTCCAAGTAAACATGCTGGTCTCGTGTGTTATCAAGTGGTCAAAAGGTTGAATGCCGAATCAGCGCAACTTTAGTAATTTCACACATCGGGCATGAGTAATATCAGTCTTCAGTAACCATGACTTGTTCCAGATAATCTCCGACCCTGGCCGCCAAAAGAGGATAACATTGTCTCTGGAATCCATTAGCACAGTCCCAGTTCAAGCCAGGGCCAGTGATGTCAAGATTCCGGAGCAGGGTCAGCACTGTTCCAACTGTTGAATGCCCTGCCTAGTCAGTATTTTTGGCACCGTTTGTGGGACAGGGGATCAGCCCAACAAGAATCCAGGCGCGCTTTTCAGGTGTATGGCGGATATCTTTTCATCTATTACCGATCATGAGATACAGCGGCCAGACATGCTGGTCACCCTGGAAATTGGTCAAGTGGGCCATGTCAGATGCAGAAATGACTGGCACAATTGTCGCTCCAGCAGGAAGCTGATCTGGCATATCCAGCCAGCAATCGCCTGTGTTCATTTCGCTGTATAATGGGCGACTTTCTGAGTCTGCAAGGTGCACCACTTCAAAATCGAGGTGCGACTGAAATGGGAGATGTGCCAAAAGGTACTGTAAACATTTGAAAATATTCCAGTAGTATAATGATCTGAAGATGTGCGAATGATCTTCAATTCAACAATCATTGCCGAGCCCGAAATCAAGTGTAGAGAGGAGCTCTTGTAGAGCATCTGTGGATTGAAATGATTCGATATTGAAGTTGACCAGTCCACGCCTCAGATGTTGATCTATCTACGTTTTCGTTTGCTGGCTAAAACATTGAACCTGTTGAAAGTCGTTTGCTGACTGAACTGGATGCCATGGATTCCATTGTTCTGAGTACTTGCAATGCTTGTTGTACAATCCAGTTGCTTTGCCATATGCTTTCCCCCCCATGTTTTCCACTCCAACAACCTGCCTATGGGCCCTCGTCTTTGTTGGATCAGAGGTACAAGTCAGATCTGGCTTCTGAGGGTCTATCGTTTCTTCATCGGGAGAATCTTCAGGTGGTGGTACACCAGGCACATTGTCTATGGGTAGATGAATTAGTTGACTAAACTCATCGATGGCCATTCAGGTGCACCAACTGAAGTCAAACCATGGTGGCTCGGGTCGATCCTAGCCTGCAGCTAGTAAAATCCGATCTGGTAATAGCCCTTCATTCATCGACATTGGGTGATATTGTTGATAGTCAGCGACAAGTTGGTTCTTGTCAAATAATTTCCTTTTGCAGATGAAGCACTTCACATGTTTCCAGCGAATGTTGACGATATTTGAGAAATGGTCACGAAAAAAGTATTCCAATGAATCTTGATGATGCTGCAGGGGGTGATATAGAACCTCAGCAATATTGGTTTGAAACTGAACTGACTCAGGTTAGAGTAACAAATTCACAGCCACATCGCACTCCGCCACATGCGGGGGGGAGATTTTTTTTGTCATCACTGCAATCACCACAATGGGGTCTTATACTACGTCATTGTGAGTTGTGCCTACGCTCGGGCCTCCCAGCAGCTGATTATGAAGGTAGATCATCATAATACAATGAATAGGTGAGTTTCCTAGCCAGCTGGATGTCCGGGCATTGATCATCAAGAACTGATAATGCTGGTAGAATGTTTGCTTCAGTACGGATCCTTGACTGGAGCGTCTTTCATGAGTAGTTTTAGCAAGGGTTCCGGACCGTCACTTCGGGTCAGGGTCCGGGTCCAAACTGAACCGTTGCCAAATTGGCGGTCCAGATTGCCAATAAACCTGAACCGTCAACTCGGATACGGTTCAAAGGTAAACTCCCAACCTGTCTGAATTGAGCGGGTTGTCAGCAGGTCGTCCAGCAGGTCCATCTATAGATTCAAATTAGGCTCTTGTGTTTGGAGTTTGTTAATAGTATCTTATCAAAATAGCGTTTTGAACAACCAATAATATGTTTTTGTATGCTTTGCAGCTTGCAATATAGATGAATTTGAAATCGGTGTTTTACCTTTGGAGTATTGTATAATTGCTAATAATGGCGGTCAATAATTCCGTCATGAACGCGAAGATCAGTGCGATGACTTGATCACCAAATATGCAACAACTAAAACTATTGACTCTCCATTGACGCTCATTTTCAGGATGTGGCAGGGAGCATTTCGCTGATGTTTTTGCCAGTAAATGCTGCCAATATTTGATAAATGGATGTCTGAAACCAATCGGAACATAAATTAGCCAAGATGCGAAGCTAATGATCGTTGACGCTCCGTTGACGCACATTCTCAGAGTGAGGCAGGGAACATGTCGATGTAGTTTGTCTCAGTAAAGGCTGCCAATGTCTGAAAAGTGGATATCTGCAACCAATCTGAGCATAAATTAGTCAAGATGCAAAGCCAAACATTGTTGAAGCTCCTTTGACGCTCATTCTCAGAATGGGGCGATGACCGTGTTGCTGTCTCTTTTGCCAAAAAAAGCTGCCAATACATCAATTCTGCCTAACAGCGACCAAAGCACTGTGTAATTACCGTACTTTCAAAATCACAAATTGTTGACACTCCGTTGATGCTCATTTTACTGTATTGTCCATTCAACATCTGCTGCCATCGACAGTAGTTTTCATCATGATTTGAACTTATTGGTAGTCTTTCTCACAGATAATGGCTTGGCCATGTGGCAAAGCTGAGCACAGTTACATTCTTGCACTGTTCGCTCACACAGGACTAAATTTTATGTATCTTGCCAAAAGCTTCATTGCGCCTGCTCTACATCTGTTTATCAACCGATATTCAGAAGCTTCTGCTCGCCATTCGCCCATAATATATCTCTAACTAAAACACTCAGTCAAGATACATAATGAAGCATGTGAAACATTGACGAATTCTGTCCAACTTTTTCTTCACTCCCTGGTTCCTTCTCGTTTTGATTGCATTGACCGCCACCAACACCATTGCAGCCTGTTTCTTCCACTTCCATGTAGGCAGAATCAATCTGGGAACATTTGGCGTGGCGTTCACATTCCGCTGCTCTGGTGATTGCGGATTCTCGATGCTATTGACTTGCTCCATATCAGATTCAATGTCTGCCATGCGATTGTCTTCGCTGTCATTTGCATTATCTAAGTCACCATTCCAGTTAAGCCAATCTTCAGTGTCTGAAATGCTTTCAGATGCGCTATTCTTGTCAGTTTCGACTGGATGATGGTTGATTCCCCAGATTCGGCGAACATTGAAGATTTGAGTTCGTCCTCCAGGGAGGTCCATTGCAAACAAAGATGGTGGCAAAAGAAGATCTTTCTGACAATTTAAATGTAGCCGCACCATCATGTAAAAAGTGTGACCTGGATGCTTTCACGATCTCTGCGGGGTCCAAACTGTATCTCACAGTGGTCATCTGCTTGTTTTGATCGCGAGATTCCCTCTGTGTAGCACATAGGTTTTGGCTCCCCTGCCACATCTCCAAACAGTCGTGAACCTTGGCCATTCTGGGCAGTTTCCTTTCCTCTGCCTCTTTCTTCATTTCCGAGTTGTTTTCTGTCTTCGTGGTATCCAATTCTGGGTTACTTGCTACCAATATCCCGTTATTGGCTCGAGGGAACTGGCTTACAACGACCTTTTCGGGAAGGGCCTCGGCTGTGATTTTTGACTGCCTGCACCCGACAACATCTCGGCAAAGGGAAAAACTGGCCTCCACTCTCACACCATGTGGTATGATCCAAAATATGTCGCACGCCACATTGGAGAGATCAGTGTACTTTGTGTGTGGTTTCTCCTGTTGATGCCACCAGTTGGTTATGTCCGGTATCCAAAATGTACTGCTAAACTCCATTGGGTCGGAGTGGTAATCATTGAGATTTGGATGAATTTGTCCCCAGTTGTTTGGTGCTTCATGCGGCAAATTGAAATACAGCCTGGCGGCGGTCAATAAGAGTACTGCGCGATCGCTTCATCTAGATGTCGTCTCAGCCTCATTGTTAGGCGTTAAGTATTCTTCATCATCGCTGGACATATCATATGGATCGAAGGATGATTGACAGGATCCTGAAGCCATTGCAGAGAAGATGGGATTGCTGCTTCGTAAGCTTTGGAGTTTATTGACCGGCACACATCGATTTTTGGCGCAGTATTCATTCTCCACATATCTCAGAAAGGCCTCTTGTTATCGGGTAGTATAGGATGTCTCGTCCTCAGGATTGGTATCCATTCCCTTGTCCCACTTTCGAAACGATCGCAACTTCTGGAAAGGATCGAGGATATGTGTAGAAATGAGAAGCATGCCCGTTGTTGGAGTCATTTCAGCATATTATTTGGACATCTTCTGTCCAGCTAACTTCACCGTGAAGAACAAGTCTTCTTTCCATTGAGTTTTGTTCTTAGCCAAAGCTTACATGACACTATTCATGTGATCAAACATGTCATTGTGCACTGTGATAACGTGATGCAATGTGACAGTATGCCTCTTCAACATCCACAGGGTCCAATATCGGAATGGCCTCAATACTTCCATGACATACTTCACAATGGTCCATTCCTCTTGTGTTGTAAACAGTGGCCAGTATTCAGTGTATTTTGGATTGTGAAGCCACTCACGTGTGGATTCCCGTAATCAGCTGGCCCGCTCAAGTAACTCCAGTGTAGAGTTCCAATGTGTCTTCATATCTATAATCGGAAGTACCGCAATGCGGAATTTGGCATTTTGACGGTCAATGAACTCGTTTCGACGACCAGGTGTCAGTGTTATCAATACTGCAATCATTCTCTGCTATATGAAGGTTAGTTTTGGGACTTTCAAAATATCATGAAATATGTACTTTCTCAATCATCTTTGCCAAACCATGTCTCATGGCCGACACTATATTGATTGTAGCATTGCTCTCACTTCGATGTCTTTGACTCTTTCGGATGTCTATCCTTTAATTCTCTCCAAATTGCGGATTACACTCATAGTCATCCGATGACTTGGTGTGGCCTTTTATACCAAGACTGCTCATGAATGCACCTAAAGCCAGCTGTATGAAATGCACCATGCACGGTAGGTCATTCCTCAATCCAGGCCAGTAGATTCCAGAGACCTCAAGTGTTGATTGCAGCTCGCATGTCATCGAGTAATTTGAGGAGACATTACCTGTCGTAATACCGAGCAAACACCCGTCGGTGAGCTCAACACAATCCAGCACATCCTTCAAATGTACAGCTTGCCTTGCTCCACTATGTACGCACTTGACCTGTCATCCTTAATTAGCTTTCGAAACGGGAAGAGAACAGGCACTCAACCTCATCGAAGGCGAGTTGAACTTCACTCAATGCCCAATTTCAAGCCATATACTACTCAATGACCGACGTTATGGCAAAATTGTTCGTTGATATCCATCCATCCAAAGTTTAACGAACCATGTTTCGTGACGGCAACTGCTTCTTAATTGCATCCACGGTCAGTGCATATTATCCACGGCAAATGACGCTCAGGGTTGTAGCAGACGGGCGCACTAGCTCATCGCTTAACGTCTGATGTGACCGCCATAGCTCGAGATTTGTAATAGCATTGCATGGAATATGAGCCGAAACACATCCTAGCATGAGGTATCGATTGCACGTGTCTTGGTGAAATTCGGAAGTTTCAACCTCCTTATCTGCCAATTTGGAATGTTTCGTCTGTTATTTTAATCAATATGGATCAAACTGGATGTCAAATCTGATATTTCTCTGCAAATTTATGAGTGTGATTCCTCGACTTCCTTGCTTCTTCAAGATGGCTAAAGCCGTTTCATTGACTGTCGAACTAGTCAATTCAGTAACTTCTGTCTCTGTTAATTTGTTCAACTTTGCAATGCGATCTTTTGCCAGCAAGTGTACCTCTATTGAGCTGGTCCCATGTTCTGATGGATGGCGAAGAACGTGATGACAAACGATACATATGATGCTAGGGCTGCTGGTCTCTTCAATTCCGCAGTGTCAATAGAATCGCCACAACGGCGCATGTCCAGAATTATTCCAAGCAATAGGCTGCTTCAATCCATGATTCATTGAAGCCTACCAAGCATTGAAAATAATTTGCAATGTAAGGTCGCTCAAATCAGGAATACAGACACGTTCATTTTTGGAAGAGATTATAACCTTGAGGAAAGAGGTGTTCAAACATTTTGAATCTGACATGGCGTTAAGAATTGGAACGCTGGGAGATCCGACTCCAGAGACTGCCGAAAGTAACGATATAGTACAGCAGATTGTGGCTTCTTAAATAGTTACTTTACAACTACAAGCAAATAAATCAAATCTGTAAGACATTCCATGCATGTTTGTGAAGTTGTATATAAGGACAGATTGCGAAGACTGACAGCATAAAACTCGATTTAGAAACAGCACAATGTAGTTCATTGCTGTGTAGCGTTCTGAGCATCCACCAGAACAGTTGAAGCTGTGTGGGAGCTCAAATGTAGAAGCCGGACGCGTTATCGTCATTACCATTTTTGCCAATAAATGCTGCCGATAAGTTCATTGTGGGTTATGTGCAATTCATTGCTGTTAGATTATCAAAGATCCAAGATCAAAAATCGTTGACACTCTGTTGAGCCTTATTTTGGGACATGGTTACGATTTTGTTGTAAGCATTTTGCTGAGAAAGGCTGCCGATAGTTCACATATGTGTCAAGGTCACCGCACAACCTTTACACATTCCAGGATGCAAGGCCAGAAGTGGTTGATTCTCCATTAATGTTCATATTTAGGACATTGTAGCGATGTTGTTGCAACTGTTTTCGAGTAGAAAGGTGGCCGATAGATTGATCATAGTTCAATGTCACCACACAGCCCTTGCATTTTCCATGATGCAAGGCAAAAAGTAGTTGACGCTCCATTTAAGCTCATGTTTACGACATAGTCCCGATGTTGTCACAATCATGTTTTGCCTAGAACGGCAGGCGATAGTTCAATCATGAGTCAAGGTTGCAGCGAAACCCTCTGGATTTTCAATAATGCAGTGCCAAAAATCATTGACACTCCATTGACGGTCATTTTTAGGAGGTAGTAGTGATATTGTCTGTAGCATTTTTGCCCATAAAGGCCACCAATATTATGATTATGGCTAAATGCCATTGCACAGCCAGGTTATTATCCAGGATGTAAGACTGGAAATCGTTGACGCTCTGTTGAGGCTCGTTTCTATGACGGGGCAAAATCCATGTGGTTTGCCATTTTACCTACTAAGCCGGCCAATACTTCTTCTTTGGATGGATGCCACTATGCAGCCGGGTGATTGCTGAATAGGTATGACTATAAATCATTGACGCTCTAATGATGCTCACCCTTGACTTCACCTTACAGACATACTAACAGTCATTGGGTGCTCAACGATTGTACACAAAATGCATACAGCCTCTATTGGCAGCCAGTAACCAGTTTCTATGTATTAGCATCTGAATCCAAGATCTTCGAAACATCTCAGTTTCTTAGCCACCACTATTCATGTCATGTACATGATCAATGACGTAGCTTCATCGCGTTTCAACGCTTTTGGCTCGCAATTTACAGCATTAAAATCCATGCACATATTTTAGATACTTATAGTCCAACATCCTCACCATTCCTTATCCAGCTCATTCTCCTCGATTTTCATGATGAACCAGAAGCCATTTTCGATTTCTCGACCATGTGAAGAAGGACTGAGCGAAGCGATATGGAGTTGGCTGCATGGATTAATGGAGCCTGTCGGCTGTCATTTGTCTGAGTTCCGCATGTGCTCTGACCGCTCCTTCTATGAGTCGTATGACATCACTGAGTTACACTTTGTTAGTAAATTTCATCTCAAATTTAGGTTTTGCTTTATCATTTATCAGTAACAGGCAACACCATAGAAAGATCATTGTTTGTCAATCAACAAGATTTGGAGTCTAGAACATTCGCAAGGCCCATACGACCCTTGGTCACACACTGACGAATAATCCTGTCTCACAATGTGGTCACTGAAATCCAGAAAAAGCAGACACGTAACAAAACTGGTTCACAAATTGCTTTTACTCGAGATACGTCGTCAAGAATACCGATTTACCTATTAAATTTTCCAGTGATGCAGGAGCCGTCACTATGTCTTAGTCCGAATCAGATTTCCATATTGCAATTGGCTAGGGATGCTACATGCAGGGGTAAAAGCTTAAAGGTTGAACTGGCTTTGCAATCTCTATATGTGAGGAATCAGGCACTGCGGCGGGCATTGACAGTACTATGTGATTGTCCGCCTGAGGATTCTCCGAACCCAGCCGCAACTGACTACTTCCCTGTTGAGACGTTATTTGCAGCATTTGTGATTGTCCGGGGACGATATCAAGAGCCTGCATACGCTGTCCAAATGTTGTGGGTAATGGGGTGGCTGCAGTTGAGTCTGTTTGGGGCTTCCCAACAGATGGAACCTTCAATGCGGTCATCCCATACTTCATATCTCACTCACGAAAGTAGTCGGCTGCATCCCCCCATCCCGGAAGTGTCAGTTTGTCAAGCCTTATCTACTTCGGCCGAAAGCTCTCTATGTGGTGGTGAACCATTTTGGAGATCGTGCCCATCACCCAGGCAGGTTTGTCATCTTCGCTTAGCTGGCCATGCCCCGTATCTTGTTGATCATCATCCTCGTCTTCCCCATCCACCTCATCTTCAGAACTTGCAAGATCGCTCAGACTGTCTCTGATAGCATTCAATATCTCCTCAAATGTTATTTCAGGCTTTGTGGTTGTCGATCGTCACTTTTCATCATTTCCCATATGTTCCTGCTCTTGAATCATCGCTGTCTCTGTGTCTTGAACTCACTTACTTGCCACTGCGGTCTCTTGCTCCGCATGATCCTCGATCCAGATTTCTCTCTCCTCGTTGCTTAGAAGGTGCATTTCCTGTCTTTTCTCCACCGCAAGATTCTTTTTGGATCGTAAGGTGCGCAATGCTTTCAATGCACGGACCCTCTCTGCCTTCAAGCCACGCTTGCCTTTATTCGCTTGATGACATTGTCTGGTGGAAGGATTTGTCAATGTACCATATTTGCCCTCCGGGTGTGGCGAAAGATTCTGTTTAGGAGCATTGACCATTGTATCTTGTGTTGACCTTGTTGTTGGGCAAGATGTTGGATGTTGCAAGAAATGGACCACATGGAGGCAAGCTGAGTCTTTTGTGTCAAGGTTGGTAGGTTTGATCAATTGGAACAAAGCAAAATCAGCGTTTTGACCATCACTTCCTTGAGATTAGTCATGTTAACAGTACATTACGACTTGATAGTTAGCATGTGATTCATGTAAGATCCCGGCAATGTCTTGAGACAAACATCACCAGACGTCCTTTCTGTCAAAGAATGTCTTTTTAATACCTATCAAACATGAGATTTCAGCTGTCATTCATCTCCATGTATCCCTGTAAACATACACACAACATTTGACCGACTTACTGCAAATTGCGCGACTGTTGGAATCCCCTGCAGCTATACGCAGTGCACCTATACACAGCAGGATTGAGCTTGAATTCAACATGCAAGTTGGCTGTCACTCATTCCATTTTGTCTTCTAGCTCACTATATAATCTTCAGCACTTCCCACTTCCTTTTGTGATTATCTTCCTCATCTTTCTTCAACAGCAAGCCATGGCTCCAGAAACACTTCCACCAGGTGCGATTGGAGCCGAATCGAGCCGAATGACAGGTGCTTCAAGCAATGCGCCACTCGGCCAGACACAGCTGCAACGCAGACACCAATTAGTCCACCGAGACACCTCAATTGTAGCAACCGAAAATATGACCCAGGATGTACATTTCAAAAAGATACGTATAACCGGAAGCAGCAAGAATAAGAAGCAGCATGCGATCGGATGTGAGTCAATCCATATCAGTGTAGACAATGGTCAACTATGAATCTATCGCACAGCTAGGGTATGTAGAGAGCTATATGACCAATTTATCACATCCCATAACGGCAAATGTCCATGGTCAACCAAGGCATTTGTTCGCACATTCCGCTAAATTGAACATCACAATGTTGGCAGTTCTGGGATTTTCGCTGATGAATTTCTTGATTAACGCCCCCGGTAACTGACGAAACAGACTCTAATCACCTTGGAGTAGGCTACGGAGTCGTATATGGTTGAGGTAATTCCCCAATCCCACTTTAGAAGCAGCAACTAATTTCTTGGAGGTATTCAACATGTCAGCTACCATGGCAAGACAAGGAGGTCGGGTACAGCTTGAACAGTCCGACATGTGTCTTGCCATGGATATGGCCAAAATGGCCAATGGAGAGTTTTCACGTGCCGCAATAGATGGAAATGCACCAACTGATCAAGAAACCTCCCACCAAAGTCTGAGAAGAGCAGAAGCAGGGTGTTGAGTTACCCAGGCATAACAAGGTGAATGCTGCGATCGAAAGACACCAGGTAATGGTTCGCGATAATCAAACAGATGGCTGCCTTTCTTGCCGAAATGGCACCGCAAACAATCCACAGACACGCTGGGGGTGCAGTGGCACGGGTGCACCTCCACTACAATGCGCCCCACGTCGGTCTGGAACGCCACCTGCGGCATCTGATGATGATGAGAGCTCCGAAACTGATGGTGTGCCACCCGCATAACTGTATATACATACTTCGCTTCCCATCACTCGATTTTTGCCAAGGATCGCATGCGCGACAATGATTTTATTCCAGATTTGGTGGCTTATGATTGTCCATTCACAGGTCAGTACACTATCAGGTGCGTGGTGATGCAGCTGACAGCCATTTTGAAGACAAGGGCAGGCTATTGAGTCAATCTGACTGCAAAGACGAGAGTTGACTGAAGCGAAAGGGATTTTGAGTATTATTATTATCTACAATTAGTGGACGCTTTAAAGTATATTGGAAAGGGTATATTTATATACATCATTAAAGAACTATGTAGTAATAAAGGAAAACATACATGAACAGCACAGAATGGCTGCCACAAGACCATTAATAATATACTATGCCAGAGTGAATGGTTCCATATTGCGGATACGCCCGTGGCAAAATGAGCGTCAACAGAGCATCCACAATGTTTCGCTTAGCATCATGGTTACTCTGCATGGCGATTGGTCGCAGAGATTCATAAATGAAGTACAGGCTGCCTTTTTAGGCAAAGGAGAAAGCGATACGCACCCTGTCTGATTCTGAAACTGAGTGTCAACAAAGCATCAATGATTTTTGGTCTTGTAAGTCAGGTAATTAATCAGAAACTTGGCCATTTTGATGCATACTGAAAGTATTGGCCCTCGTTATAAGCCAAAGAGAAAGCGACATGCGAGCTGCCCTATCATGAAAATGAGCGTCAACAGACTGTCAACAATTTTTGGCTTTGCATCATGGTTTATCAAAGTGCCAGGTGGCCGTTATTAGCTATATACATAGTCGTGACCGGTTGTATAGGCTGAAACACTCAGTATCACTGAGTTACAGCTTTGAAAATGAAGTAAAATGTGGTTGTCTGGGAGGCTGTCGTGGAAACATTGCTTGTTATCTGCCTATAAAGTCTACCAATTCTCCATATATAGATGTCTGCGATCATTCGCCAATTAGATTACCCACGATGCAAGACCAAAAATTGTGGACGCTCTGTTGACTTTCATTTTCAGAATGGGGCTGGGAGTGTGTCACTTTCTCTTTTGCTTATAAATGCAGCCTTTACCTCAATTACGAAAATCTGCATCCAATTGCCACTCAGATTACCCAAGATGCAAGACCGATAATCATTCACTTGCCGTTGACTGTCATGTTCAGGATGGGGCAGGGAGCATTTCTCAATTGTTTTTGATTACAAAGGCAGCCAATACATCAGAAAAGAACAACGATATACCAATGCCAATATTTTGTGATTAGCAATAGGATATCTAGATGGGACCATAAATCAAAAAACCCGTGAACCGGATCGGGAGATTGGAATCTCTGGGTGTAGCCAAACACGGTAAAACCCGCGGGATGACGAGTACGGACCCGTGTTTGGTCCACCAAGCTCTGGCAGTTCGGGATTTTGGACCGGGGTGGAACAGAACCGAACCACTATAGCAGTCCGAACCTGGACCGCTGGCTGGTTACCAGGACCCATTGCTGACACTAATCGTGAGGAGAACTAATATGTATTGGCAAGGAGCTCAATAGAAAGCAATTACTGTTGCTGTTCGACTCACAGGCCTTCTATTAAATGAGGTTGCTAGGTCGTACATGCACAACTTATGTGTAATATCCCTAGTCGTGCTAACCTTCATACTGGATATAAGATCTTGTTGGGTTCCTGCAGATATCATATCATGTCAGGTCTATAACCTGTAAAGTCATCGATGCGTACGAAGGTGAGCACCTATCGAATCTCCTAGTATATGAATTTGAGCGTATATCAAAGACGGGCGGGATGTGTGTGATTAAGGTTTTATTTTCTCACGGCCCCGGTTGGCGTCATGGATCAAAGTTTTGAGAGACACCACAGATTGTGATAACAGAATAGGATCCAGAAGTCCTTCATTCCGGCAAAGGTCACTGCTACAGGCAATATACTCAACCATACTCCGATTGATTCTATATCTCATCTGGCATCTACAGTAGTTTACCAGTATCTTTGTTTAACAGTGCATATCGACGAAAGGATCTCCACTGAAGACAGTGAATATGGCTCCACCTGGTGGCCTATTTGGCTTGCAACAACTTGGTGATGACAATTCAGAATCAGCGGATAAATGTTCATGACATGCCACTCGCAAAGATAGTCAGTTTGGGATACACACCAATCAATATCATCCGCCGCAAGAGTACGGTTACCCTCCTTCACAGCAGCCATTTCCAGGCGATCTGCAGTTTTATCACCAGTCTCCATTCAACTTGACACACAGTTCGCAACCTACCAGCAGTGCAAGCCAAGGATATCCTCCAAGTTATGGGCCACTGTGGCAAGGATATGACCTACACCAAGGTGGTTATGGCGGGTCTGAAATGTTCCCCCCTCCGCAGTTCCCAGGACCAGTGCTGTCATCTCCCGGTGCACCGAGAGTGCCTCCAGGACCACTGGGAAATCGTCCAGTTAATCAGCCAACATTTTACAGCTTGACTCCTCCACCTCAACCGCCTTCCAGCGCACCTGGGAGAAACCCCACAAGCCTCCTTACAAAAAGATTCCAGCCATCAGCGGAAGCGTGGAAAACAGATGTCATGGGGATTGGGAACTTTCCCCCAATGCCGGAGATGTCCTACGACATATATGATGCAGCTGATGAGAGCGAAGATTCGTCGGACTTGGGTGGTGTAGAAGGCAAACGCCCAATTAGCCTGAAGCAAACAGAGTTCTCCTTGAAGTAATTTGCCAAAAGGATGAGGCAGCTCAACTTTAGTGCATCCAGCAAGTGGGAGAATATATGGGCGGCGGAGTCTCTCAAGAAGAAGCATCCGTCCGTCACCAGGAGGCAGAACCGATTGAATGTAGTTCGCAATTGATCCCTGCACTGGGAGAGAGCGGTAGCAGATTGTCTGGCGACATTCGAGACCTGGCCGCCGTTGGTTAATTTCCATAAGGCTGAATGAATTCGTTGACAGTGGATGGACTTATTTTTGAAGAAACGTGCAAGCGACATTCTGGAGGCTGGGAAAAACGGAAACTGAGGAAACAAGCGACCAGCGACCGATTTCGGAGACCGTGTGGGCAAAGAGGCGAGAAGTAACCTCCCAGAGTTGCCAAATACAATATTCACGGTTATAATTCACTGGGTGTCGAATGTCAAGGATATGGTCATGCCCCCAAATAGCTCCAACCCTCGTATACAGATGTGAGGCACTGGGAGGAGTTGGGTGATTTCATCGACAAAAATGGCCGCCCGAAAGAGCCATACATTCTCAGATCAATGTTGAAGTGCACCTTAAAGCAGACCGAATTGGAAGAAGAGTATATGGGAATATACAGACATGGGCAAATGATCAATGACCCAATTTATGGCCATATTTCGTAAAACTGTTGCCTTTCAAATGCTTTCAAGTTGAAACTGGGACATAATGTGAAGATATTTGTGGTTGAAATGATGAGAGCGACAGGGAAGGAGACTGCCAAGCACGTAATTAGGCTGACAAAGGTAATGCCGCTAGCCTTGTTAAGGCTAGATGTGAGCAACTGCTAATCATTAAACATGTACTTTGGAAGGATCTGAAGAGGGTGGAAGAAAGGGAGAAGAGGAGGGAGAGGAGGATGGTGGGCAAGAGAATGATACTTGTGTTAATGTAAGTTCTGGTTGAAAGAATAGAATTGATTATATTCCATCCACAAGTATTCGTTCAAACGATTGCTTCTCTGTGAAATACCTAACATTGAGATGAATTTCAGGAGAGCCGGAATATGAGGTTATCTGCCCCGCTTACATTCGAGTAACTGAAAGAGATTATTGAGGACGAAAAGAACATGTTCAAAAGTGAAAGGGAGGTTCAGGACCAAGTGGAGGATTGTGAGGAGGTTCTCGACCCAGAAAATACAAGCTCAGTATTGAATACGATTCTTAATACAATCAACAACGAATTTGAACACAAGTGCCTTGATGACGCAGTGAAGCTGTTGAATGCGTGTCATATTCACCAATCACCAGATGACCGTGTTCCCGGCTGCAAGTATTCAATGCCAGGCCTGCCCGGAACTTGGGTTTTGGTGCACCAGGCTTCGGCCATCTGGTTCATCATCAGGAGATGGGTTTGGGATGCTAATATGCCAGGAGCACTGGTGGCGGATGAAATGGCTCTTGGAAAGACTTTTACCTCGGTTGCAGCGGCAATGCTTTGCAAATTGGTGACTGAGAAAGTTGTAATGAGGTTACCACTGTCCATTTTATGGGGGAATACCCTTGAAGAGTGGGTGATTTTGGCGAACAACGACTTTCCCGGCATTGTCGGTGAAGAACGGGATTGGTATCACCTCCAGAGATTCAATTCTGTGCCCCGCCGCCTGCTGGAGATCCAGTCAACAGCACCCCATGGACATCCAGCACTAATCTCAGCCCTTGAAACAATCAAGGTGGTAACAATGCACGGATTGGCTGAGATCTTCAAAAATGTTATCGAGGAGATGACATATGGAACCGATTTCAAACTCATCAACTTGCTGCACAATGAAAATGCGAATCTCAACCACGAAAAAATGATCACCAGTATTGACCAGCCGGAAAACCGATCGAATATCCTCATTCTGTCGAATGAGACCTTAACATCCAGAGCGAAACCATCAAGTAACGGCCCACTCTCATACTGTGCATTGAGTTGTGAGATTTTTGATGGGTTCCATTGGTATACGACTAAAAACAGTGCGGGCTGGGAAATTGCGATGAATGCGAAAATTGGATTCAATCTTCAAGTCAGAGCTACACCAGGAATCCATTCACTCTATGACTCGTGTTTTAAGACGATGTGGCTAATTTCAGATGCGCCTGAAGATCCAGAGGATGATACTGTGATGGAAAAGTATGGTGCTGATGCATTGGAGTCTTCGGTGAAGAGTTTGATGCATGCTATCCGGACAAAAGACGAAGAAGCTCAAAATGATGTGGCGCAATGGATGATTCAGATTGCAAAGCCATGGACGATCTGTCGGTGGTCAGAATCGAAACTCGCCAATGGAGCACCCCTCGTCTGGATACCAAAGGAGAATGCAACCCTCATTGATCTCGAGTGGACTGAGGAAGAGCAAGCACATCTGAAGACCCTGGTGGAGAGGTAGACTTTGCGTGGTGCTACTGGAGCCTGGAGGGTTTATAGATGGTGGCAAGCATGTTTCTCGTTAGTATTGGGAGACACCGAGGAACAGAACAATGTTTCTGGACAATGGCATGATGACTAGCCACTCTATACTTGGGTGGAAACTCTGATTTTCTGATGGCTGAGAGAGACATTTTTGCCAATGCTTGTCAAGGAACCTGCAAAGTATCCTGAACCTGACCAAGAGGATGCATCAAGAGAGATGTTCCTTCCAGAAGAGAGAAACAAAAATCCACTGCCCAGTGCACCTCCTCCACAAATGGCAGTGCTATTTTGTCCTCTTCTTGGCCATGTTTGTCATTTGAAGTGGTGGCTAATGAAGTTTTTTGCAGATAATGTGGATATATTCCACATGTATGCTGAAATGGGCAATGATGGACACACAGAAATGCAGCTCAAATTCCAAGATTCACGAAATCCCTCTGTATTCATAACCACACCCAAAGTGGGCGGGACAGGCCTAAATCTTACAGCTGCAAATCATGCAGTAATAACTCTGAAATTTCGGATATTGAATAAGCAGCGGCAGGCATTTGCACGAGTTGTCCAGCTGGGGCATAACCGAGTACCACACACAGGGTTACTGAATACAGGTCCTGGTGGTTATGATAACCGCACTAGTGATGTCCACAAACAGTGTGGAGTTGCACAAATGCGAGTCCGCATGGCTTGATGAGGCCACCAAATATCACGACGTTGATGATATACCAGATTCTGGAGACTCGTAAGGACCATATGAAGCAGCTGACACAAAATCGAGACATGTTGCAGTCTGATGAACCATTAATCTTAGAGTGTTAGACGCTTCATCATGGTATGCCTGTTTAGACATTCAAGCATCATAATCTTCCTAACTGATACAAATAGTCAAAAAGGTTGTTTGTAAGGAACACTATGCTGGAGAGATGAATCTTTCTCTGTTCAATGTTGAAGTGAATTGAAGATCTGATGTTGGAATTGTTTTATTTTGAATTAGAAATGGCTAGAGTGGGGTTTCATTGGCGTTCTTGTTTATTATTAATAACCATTTGAGATGAAGTGAATTGATACGTGACATAAGATGTTCCTCCAGCTGACCAATTGCATGATAAACGGCATAAGTCAAATTGTGAGAATGATGCAGCAAAGGGCTTCAATCAATCGTCAGTTGCGATTCTCAGATGCACTGGAAGCCTGAAGCCATGTACACATTTTGAATGAAAATGAAAAATTCATCCACTTTCAGGAGCACCGGAGTCTCTTCCGCCAATGTCCTATGATTCATTATGACAGATCGAGCCAGCATATCTGCCAATCACATGTAGCAATAAGACAGTCAAGGTGATATTCAAGTACTTCTGTCTGAGTATGAGACACGGCTCGCTTATTTGTGGCAAAGCGGCAGCTTTTGCACCCATATGATCGAAGTTCAGGTGCACCAGAACTTCAACCTTAGGCCAGCAAATGCTGCAGCTATGCCATGAATATCCTGACACAGATACTCAATATTGCTCAGACTGTCTTCATGCTAAATGGGATTGGCGAATATGCTGGATCTGTATTGGAGATATGCCCTGGATTCCCCGGTGCACTAGAGAGTCCTGGGCACAGCTCATTATGACCGATCGATCACTGCATATTTGTGTATCCCATTTGGCATACAGACAGTCTATAGGATATTAAGTACCTGTGTCAGGATATTCGTAGCATAGCGGCAGCATTTGCTGGCCTATGGTTGAAGTTGTGGTGCACTGGGGAATCCTGCGCATCTCTTTGTGACAAATCCAGCACTGCATATTCGCCAATCCCATTTGGCAATGAAAACAGACTAGGTGATATTCAGTACTTGTGTCAAAATATGAGACATTGGCTCACTTATTCGTGGCAAAGCCACAGCTTTTGCTGGGATATCATTGAAGTTCTGGCATACCTCTGATTCGCATCCCAGAGAGTTGGAAGCTGAGACATGGCTCGGGTATTCTTCGCTCAAATGCCGCTTTTGCTGCCAGTATTTTGCTGGCCTATGATTAAGGATCAGTCACAACTGAGATCGTCAATCCTGTCTAGGATGAGCTTCTTGGATATGTATGAAGCCAACTTGACAAGCTGCAGGTTATTATGGATGTTATCATTTCAGCCCAGGTACGCCTCAAGAGCGACAAATAAGCCACTGAAGCGCATGTACTTGCAGTACATAGTGCACTGTGAATATTTTAGTTTGGTTCTTTCTCATAATGTTTTCTTCAACTTTAAATTAGTGCACCCAGTGCACACAGATATGTCAAGACACTTCACCTTTAGGTACAGGGGGCTCATCCCGCTCCACACCTGCTAAGATATGAATCCATGGTTAATCAGTATGTTGAAGGCCGCCACTAACATGCCTTCAACTGTCAGCTCTGTGTCAACTGTCCGTTGGAGGAAGGTTGCCATTGCACAACTGAACCATCAATGCACAAGCCCGGCCAATTTGTAACCCCATTTATCTCGATATTGACTAAGTAGTATGTTTGGACCAATTCTTCCAAATTTTAAAATAGCATCTGCAAGTTCGAGCTCAGTTAATAGAGCTGTGGAAGCTTAGGAGCAAGAATCTCAAAACACTGAGTATGCTTTGCGACTCTGCATGATGGCCGGCAACTCCCGCTCACCCATGTACCGTACATACTCAAAGAGGTCTAAGTTTTCAAATCTTTGAATCAAAACTTAACTGTATTCTGACTAAATGTATGTTGGAGCCGCCAAAACCCGTGCCCGAAAATAGATTATGTGAACCAAATTCAATCGAGAAATACTCCGCGAGAGAGAATCCCCAAAGCTTGAGTTATGGGAAGACAGCTACATAGAGTGCAATTAACTGTCAGAGTAAGGCAATCCTGCAATCCTCAGCTATTCAATCCAAGCATTACCATGTCAACTTCGGTGCACCTCAATTCCCCGGAACTGCATGCATGCAACCATCAATCCTCTGCCCGCCGTGACATGACGTTTCACTATACATTCGTACCATTGTAGAATATAGCTTCAACCCCAATATATATTTTAAGTCAACATTGTTGTTGTGAGATTGATAATGCATGTGTGATTTAACAGTGTGCGATTTACTAGATATTAGGCGCAAAATCAGAATGTGAGTGAGAATTTATAACCCATTTGTTACCAATCTTGGCATTGATGTGTGCTTGAACAATAAGATTACCCCTGAATCATCCATTGTACATTACCATTCTTTCTCTACACCTGTATCTCTCCTTTGTGTACCAAATTCTCTCCCTCTTCCATTAACTACTACAACATTGTTGTGAAGGCTATTCGGCAGACACGTCCCAGATGAACACCGGAAAGGAAATTTATACTTCAGATATTGCCTTCTCTACCGCTAACTTAGCTACAGCATCCTAATAGAATGGAATATCATGAAAATACATATGTCCTTCTGGCAGATATACCATACACGGAGATTTATATTTCTCCTCACTCGATAACACACTCCAGTATGAACCCTTGCAACTCAGCCTTCACTTACAAGGTCCCAACCAAATCTATCGAGTTCTGCAGATTCTCAATGCTGTACCAATTTGTACGCTGTGCGGTCACTGCATATACTCGAACTATCATGCATAATGACTGCGTTTAGAGGAGTCATATGCAGGGGCTCATGTTTTCATTAAGGTTCTCAGTGCTCAATTTGTGGCTAGTGTCAAGTGTTAGTTAATGTCACGAGTTATCTTCCGGTGTGTTTGTTTCTATTCTCTATGTGAGTTGGCTGTAGCCAAACTCCAATTCTTGCATCCGTACAGAGTGTTGGTCATAAGAGTTGGTCACATTGGGCATTAGGAATCCATCTATTCAAGTGCACCTGACAATGTCCGAAATCGCAGCACTGACTGCCGTCCTAGATATAAATATTTACCGGTGAAGTCATCTCTCCAGAACCCTTTCAAAGCGCATCTCGAATTGCATCTACCTCGACTATGTGCACATTCTTGCACCATTTATCCTGTTATTGTATTGCACTCAATCTTAAATTTCCTGCTTCTACACTCTCTCCCACAATCTCCAACTTTAAATCTTCGTTACAGCAAATGGAACCTATACCCAGCCAGGTGCGAAATCACTATTCACAGAAGAATCAAGAAGCACACCTAGAGAGAGCACTCGCTTTCAAGAAAGCAGCCAATCTTCATTGACCATCAAATTTTTGCCTTCCAATTATCTGCCTTCGTGCAGCATATTGCGGATGACTAATATCCCTGATTTCGGTGATGAATCTGGATGACAAGACCGATCAAGAGTTTGGTGATGACGACTGTGACGACACTGGAGAGTCCACCTTATTGTCTGACATCAAAGAAGATGATTTGGATCATCAACAGGAGGTCCTTCAACTATGTCAGGCACGCTGGGACAAGTCATTATGCACTACAAGGGTTCCACTGCCGAAGAAACTCAGCCGTTCCAATACTGTCATTGCACGCCCTCTGCTTCCAAATTCCCGAAATCTACCTGCAGCAACGGAACCACCACTGCTCAAACTCCACAAGTCATCTCTCCTCAACAAATTATCCGAGACTGACCGTGCACCATCTGCCCGGGCACTGGTGCTTTCCAACAAGTCTAGGGGAGACTAGAAAGGTCCACAACACAAGGCCAGTAGTGATCAGAACGTTCTCCAACAACAAAGGGCTAGATCTGAGGTATGGAAAATGTTCATGCAGGCAATTGCATTGATGACGACTCGTTGGCCAATATTATCCGATGACAAGTACTTGATGGTTGAAGAAGCTTGGAAATTAGCGATTGAAGCCCAGAATTGTCAGCAGGCATTAGGAGGTACACCTGTAGGTACACCATCTGTGTGTCAATTGCCCGGTGGTCCATCCCTCAAAATAGATCCACAAATATGAGAAGCAATAAGTCTTGAATTCTGTTTAATGCTACTCTATCGGACTGACAGATATTGACTACCCCCGAAAATATACATAGTTGAAACTGAAAATTAGTACCATTCAAGGACGGTTGGCAGATGGGGTGCGTCGAACTGTTGTCCGTGGTAACCGGTTAGATGTGTGCTCTGAGACTGAGCTTCGGATCAAGGTTAATTAACTTCTGTTTGATGATGCTTACCTCTCCAAGGTCTTTGATGATAAGAAGTCATGGTTCACAGGAATGGAAGTGCTTGATCTGATTTACCACCCATTTTTCTTCACCGCCAATAGCTTGGGGCGCCAGCCAACAACATCACGGTATTTCCAACCTCTTGCTCCTCAGACTTTACCACTGGCAGCCGCAGCTATTCATTATGTGCTCTCTGAATATGCCAGTGGAAAGAAGGCCACGGTTATGTTTTCCCAAGATGAATATCGAGGTACATATGGCCCATCCCCTGTGATCAATTCTACTCTCAAAGCTACTATACAATCAATCACACATCAGCGGCCGCATCACGCCCGTGGCCCCCCCCTGCGGCGCACCTCCACTAGAGTAGGCGCTCCTCAATCCTCGTTGGAGCTCCTTAGCCAGGATTGAACCTCATCTATTTCATTCTGCAACCAATTCCTCCTCTCAGCACGCCTCAATCCCATTCCGCACTCTAGACCACCCTATCCGCGCTCCTCAGCCCGGGATGGGAGCTGTTCAACTTCCACATCAGCAAAATGTAAAATAGTTCGGAAGTCATAACTCAATGACTCAGCTGTTCTGAACAGCCACACCAATCCTTCCAGAAGCTCCCAGACGCTCCCGAACAGGCTGAATGCAAAACGAATGTGCTTCTGAGGTACTCTGAGAGTACTTCAGGTGCTCCTCAATGCTTCTGAAGTAGCAGAACAGAATACAAGAAAATTCTAAAGAGTATGAAGTCGTCTTCAGAATGCTATAAAATCATGCCTTTAAGTTGGTAAAATTTCGGAGATGCTGGGACTACGACACTCGTCTCCAACACAATTCCAGTGCACCTGGAGTCAGACTCTCCGGGAGTGATAAATATATAATGTCTATATGGAATAGTAAAATTCGATAATCTATCTCAGAGCTATACACCTGAATCAGGCATTCTAATCTAAATTAATATACAGTCCAGTAGGTATCTAAATCAACATGATTATTTACAAGCCATACGCTATCCATGCCGCCCAATGCAGCATTCTCCTGCACCAAATGCACCGGCCCAACTATTGCTCCAATGGGTACAATATGCATGTTATTCGTTTGTTTGACAACCCGGATGAACCTATCAACAAAATCAGCCCAGCCATGATGATCTTTGTAATTTGTTGGAATCACCACCGCATATTCTTGAGCTTGAGAACGTAATACCCATTGCTGAGTGATCTTGCACCTTGTAGAAAAGGTCGATATTGCTTTCCCGGCTGGCAGGCGTTCCTGAAATTGGAGGATCTGATTCCGTGGAGTCCAGCTGAAGTATAATACAGGAAAACAAGGAATTCAACCTTGGAAGGTGTTATCGAGGTCATTCCCTTCACTTTGCGTATTCTGGACCCAGATGTTATGAGCTTTAGGCATGATCCCTTGGTTGGCATTGGTATATTCTACCTTGCAATCAAGTCCCAGATGCTCAACAGAAGTCGGGTTGTGAAATGGTTGATGGTAATACAACAGCCCATTCTGGAGTTTGATCAATATACTGTCTAAGAGTACATCCTGATCATATCCGAGCCCGAGTCCACTAACTTCGTGTCCCCAGTCCTCATCAATTTGCGTGCAGAATAGATGTCCAAAGTTGGGAATTCCGAAATCTTGTGATGCATCTCTGAGTGAGGTTAATTTGATACTTCTGCACATTCTGCAGGCATGCGTATCTCTCCAATGATATACATGCTGTGATACACGGCGGATAATGGGCTCGTCCTGGATTGTTTGGAGACGTAACAGATGGGCTCTGCGTGTACTTCGCCGTTTATCAGTAGGGGACAGTAGGTTGAAATCTTTTGCAGAGTCAATATCGTACCAGCCTTCGAGTGCAAGATATGACAGTGTGTCCTCCATATAGTCAAGACCAGTACACCGGTCATTGTGCTTGAGCATCTGCCGAACGTAATTGACTTTGTTGGTAGATCGAAATTCCTCTTTCACATTGGCGATATGTAGCCGCTCAGAAATATCAGTGGTGAAATTGTCACCGGAACCCATTCAGCAAATTGACTCTGATATAGGGCTCACAAGATGCATCTTTGGATATCCGAAATGTATCACGCGCTGTTCAATGTTTTTCCGGAGCGCCTGCAGGCCGATTGTATCCCACCAAGCTTCAAACTCGATCAAACGGATGGAGAATTCCATCTTAAACCTCTTCTGTTCATTCGAGGTGATGTCATAAATCTCTCTCTCCAGCTGGTTAGTGACACGCTCCGTATCAGCCAAGCTCCAGGTTATGGCTTCTGTCTCAGCATCGGATAGGCGGAGCCGAAATAGCAGTTGCTCGTCGGTGGTTATGTTTGCCGCCCCGTAAGCCTCCTCTTCGGCGGCAGTTTTCTTTAGGGGAAGGTCTTTGGCGAATTTGCTTCTGGGACCGGTTGCCTTGGTCCCGACTTCCTGCAATAGTTGTCGCTCATGACGTTCGAATAATTTATCGAACAGCTTGCGTTTAGCAGGTGTCACCTGATGGATTTCGCGCTCCAATCGCTCAATTGCCTTCTGACGATCAGCATCTGACCAAGTGATTGCCGCTAGTCGAGCTCTGTTCAGGCACACCTGAAATTGCCTACATTTTGTCGTGGAAACTTTTTCAGCACCATACACAAGGGCCTCCATTGCAGCACGAATCTTATGAATCTTTTGTTCGCGTAACTGATGGGATTGTGTTGCCAACACGTCATCTACTTTGACCTTCACAGACTTCGACATTTTCTGTTCTCGAAAAATCCCCTTCTTCTAGTAAAATCACGTCAGTGCATCGTCTAGTGCTTTGAGGGATAGATCTGAGTGATTTTGTTGGCTAACAAGGAGAGAGAATTCACATAATGCCTGCACCGCTCCCATCACAATTTCATTGGAGGCGTTTTCCGCCGCAGTTTTCCCGTCATCTTTGGAGCAGTCAAGAATTGGAGTGCAATTCACTGCCGGTGTTCTGATCATTCCACGGATCTCTTTACCTTGCCAGGTGCCGCTTTTCAAAGAATTGAATGGTTTAGAGAAGTGCTGGAGGCCAGGATATCGTGGCACCGATGTGAATCAATTGTCAAATTGATCCTTGACATTTCTAGCTTTCAGCTATTTGAGCAGCCAGTGCAATAAGTCTTTAACTAAACCCCGGAGCAGCTGATGCCATTCATCAGGTTGCCAAAGCCGATAGACATTGCAGAGAGGGTATTGCCAGAACTGGTTGCGGATTGGGCGGACACCGAGAGTGTGCAGAGCATCACTATTATTGTCCTCCAGCTGCTCTGAGTAAATATGCGGTCTCTTCAGTTATCGAGTGGTCCAAAAGTTCAATGCCCCATCAGTGCACCTTTAGGAATGTCACACATCGGGCATGAGCCATATGAGACTTGTGCAGCCATGACTTGTTCCGGATAATCCCCGACCCAGGCAGCCAACAGAGGGTAACATTGTCGCTGGAATCCATCTGCACAATCTCATTACAAGCCAGGGCCAGTGATGTCAAGATGCCTAAGTTGAGACAGCACAGTTCCAACCGCGGAATGACAGGCTTCGTCAATGTTCTTGGCACCATTCGGGGGACATGGGATCAGGCCGACAAGAATCCATGCGCGCATTTTGGGTGTACGATGGATATCTTTTCGAATATTACCAATTGTGTGATACAGCGGCCAGGCATGCTGATCGCCTGAAAAATTTGTCAAGTGAGTCTTGTGGGATGCACATATGACTGGCACAATTGTTGCTCCTGCAGGAAGTTGATCCTGTGTATCCCACCACCAATCGTCGGTGTTCATCTCGCTGTAATTTTGACGACCCTGGGAGTCAGCGAGGCGCACCGGTTCAAAATCGAGGTGCGCCTGAAATGGGAGACGTGCCAAAAGGAACTGGATACATTTGAAAATATCCCTGTAGTATAATGTTCCAAAGATGTGTGAGTCATCTTCAATCCAACTATCATCGCCGAGCCCGAAATCGAGTTCAGAGAGGAGCTTTCGAAGGCCATCTGCTGATTGGAATGATTCAATTTTGTAGTTGTCCAGTCCACATCTGAAATGTTGATCAATCCAGGTTTTCGTTTGCTGGCTAAACGACTGCGCCTGTTGAAAGTCGTGTGCAGACTGAAATGGATGCCATGGATTCCATCATTCTGAGTACTTTCGATGCTTGTTGTACAATCCAGTTGCTTTGCCATACGCTTTCGCCCCCGCATTTTCCACTCCAACTACCTGCCTATGAGCCTTGGTCTTTGTTGGATCAGGGGTACAGATGAGATCAGGCTTCTGAGGGTTGATATGTTCTTCGTGTGGAGTACCTTCCGGTGGTGGTGCACCCGGTACGTGGTCTAAGAGTAGATCATCAATTATCAGTTTGTCGATGGCATTCAGGTGCACCTACTGTAGTCAAACCATGATGGCTCAGGGTGATCCCAGCTGGCAGGTGGTAGAATCCCGTTGGGTAATAGCCCTTCATTCACCGATATTGGGTGATACTGTTGATAGTGAGCTTCCAGTCGATTCTCGTTGCATAATTTCTTTTTGCAGATAAAGCATTTAACATGTTTCCGGCGAGTGTTGACCATATTTGAGAAATGCTCCGTGTTCTGACGAATCTCGATGATGCTTCAGAGGGTATGGTTTGTGGGTGGATTTGAACCTCAGGGATATTTTTTTGAAAGCAAGCTAACTCAGGTTAGCGTATCACTTCCAAAGCCGTATCACACCCCACCAAATGGAGAGGAGGGGTAAAACAAAGTCACATCACGATCAGTTTTCTTCACAAACTGGAATAATATCTACTGAAAATTGTTAGCAGAGAAAGTTTCTTTTGTCATCACTGCGATCAACTTTTAATACTCTCCATCAGGTGCTACTACAATCGGCCTTATCGTATACTACGTCATTGCGGCATTGTGCAGATTATGTCTATGCTCGAGCCTCAAGCAGCGGATAACATCAGCTCAATACAATGAATGAATAGGTAAGTATCCTAGCTGGCTGTATGCCCGCACGATAATCATCGAAAACTGATAGGCTGGTAGGAAGTTTTGGTCAGTAACGATCCTTGACCGGTGGGTGGATCCTGAGGAGACAATGAAGTTTGCACAAGGAGCTCAAAAGAAAGCAATTACTGTTGCTGCTCGACTAACAGGCCTCATAATGAATGAAGTAGTAGGTCATACACATACATTTTGAGTGTAAGATGCCTAGTCATGTTAACCTTCCAGCCGGATATAGTTCTTGTTGGTTTCCTGGAGATATCATGTCAAATCCCTTCTATGACCTTTACAGTCATGAACCGAACAAAGGTGAGCTTCTATTCAAGTTCCTAGTATACAAATTCGAGCATATAACAAAGAAAGGCAGGAAGTGTGTGACTATGATTTCTTTTTCTCAGCCGGGTTTCATGGATCAAAGGTGTAGTGAAACACCACAGTTCGTGACAAATAAGATGGATATAAGAGGCCTTCATTCCGCCAAAGGTCACTACTACTTTCAATATTCTCAACCATACTCCGCTTCATTCGAAATAACGAATTGAATTGATAATTTGTTAACCACTATCTTTTGTTCACATATGGTGTCGGCGAACGGATCTCCACCGAAGACAACCAATATGGCTCCACCGGGTGGCCTGTTTGGCTCACAACAACGCCCAGAAGCCAATGTGGGTGCATCTGACAATAATGGTGGAAATACACCGAGCAAAGATACTCAATTCGGGCAACCGCCAAATCAAATTCATCCTCCACAGGGGTATAGTTACCCTTCTTCGCAGCCACCATTTCCAGGCGGTCCCCAGCTCTACCACCCTGCCCTGTTCAACATGACACCAAGCTCCCAACCAAGCTCTGGTGGGGCAACCCAAGGATATCGGAGTCATGGGCCATCGTGGCAAGGATACGACCTCCCCCAAGGTGCCTATGGTGGACCTCAAATGTTCCCCCCTCAGCAATTCACCGGACAGGGGCCGTCATCTCCAGGCGCACCTTGAGTGCCTCCAGCACCGGCTGGAAACAATCCAGTCAATCGGCAGACATCGTACACCTCTACTCCATACGGACAAATTCCCGGCGCAGCTGGGAGACCTTCCATTAGCCTCCCAATGAAACGATTTTAGCCGGCAGCGGAACCGTGCAGGACAGATGTGGCAGGGATTGCGGATTTGCCCCGATTGCCAGAGATTTCTTATGACGAATTCGATGCAGATGCTGAGAGCGATGATTAGACGGACTTGGGCGGGGCAGAAAGCAAGGCCCCAATTAGCTTGAAGCAAACGGAATTCTCCTGGAAGCAATTTGCCGAAAGGATGGGGCAGCCCAACTTTAGTTCCTTCAACAAGTGGAAGAAAGTATGGGTCGCTGGCTTTCTCGAGAAGAATCATCAGTACATTATCCCGTGACAGAGCCATTTGAAACAGATGCAAAATGGACCCCTGCTCTGGGAGATGGCGGTTGCAGATTTTTTGAAGACTTTCGATACCTGGCTGCCTTTGGAAAATTTCGATAATGCCGAATGGATTCGGCGACAATGGGTGAAGATGTTGTTAAAGAAATGTGCAAGTGAGGTTTGGGAGGCGAGAAAAAGGCAAGGCGAGGCAACAAGCGACCGGCGACGGATTTGGGGGAGCGCGTGGGCAAAAAACCGAGAGGAAACGTCCCAGAGTTGCCAAATACAACTTTCATGGTTGTGATTCGTCGAGTGCTGAACGGCAACAATGACCCGACATCCATCATGCAATTCCAAGCTTCGTACACATATGTGAGGAACTGGGAGGGGCTGATTGATTTCATCGAAAAAAATTGTAGCCCGAAAGAACTATACAGTCTGACTGCGGTATACAAATGCAACTTGATGCAGGAAGAATTGGACAAAGAGTATATGGGATTATACGCACCAGGGCAAATGATGAATGACCCTCTATATGATCAGATATGATACAACAGTTCCCTTTCAAATGCCTTCAAGTTGAAACTGGGACACAATGTAAACCTATTGTTGGTAGAAATGAAGGCAGTGACAGGGAAGGATATTGCGGAGCACTTAATGAGACCGGCGAAGGTAATTACTGCTAGCCTTGTTCCGGTTAGTTATGCCCACTGCTAATCAGTATACTTAGACTTCGGAGAGATCCGATGAAAATGAACGAGTGGTGGATGAGGAGGCAGGTGGAAAAGACATTGATAGTATTAATGTAAGTTCTGATTGAGTGAAAATAGAATTGATTATATTGCACATACTATTGGGTCCAACTGGTTGTCTGTGAAATACCTAACATCGTGATGAATTTCAGAAGCGCCGGAGTATGAGCCCATCTGCCCAACTTACCTCCGAGCAACTGAAAGAGATCATCGAGGACGAAAAGAAGACCGACCAAGGTGCAAGAGAGGTTCAGGAGCAAGTTGAAGATGGCGAGGAGGTCCTCTATCCAGATAATACCCGTTCAGTATTGAGCACTGTTCTCAACACAATCAACAACGAATTTGAACATGAGTGTCTTGATGAGGCGGTCAGGCTGCTGAATGTCCATCCTATTCACCAATCAGCAGATGACCGTGTTCCAGGCCACAAGTATTCAATTCCAGGCCTACCTGGAACTAGGTTTCTGGCGCACCAGGTTTGGGCCATCTGGTTCATCGTGAGGAGATGGGTGTGGGATGCTAATATGCCAGGAGCACTGGTGGCGGATGAAATGGGTCTTGGAAAGACTTTCACCTCGGTTGCAGCTGCAATGCACTGCAAATTGCTGACTGAGAAAGTCGTAATGGGGTTGCCACTGTCCATTTTATGGGGGAATACCCTTGAAGAGTGGGTGATTTTCGTGGACAACGACTTTCCCGGCATTGTCAGTGAAGAGCGGGAGTGGTATCCGCTCCAGAGATTGAATTCTGTGCCCCGCCACCTGTTGGAGATACAGACAACACCGCCTCACGGACATCCACCACTTATATCGGCCCATGAACCAATCTTTGTGGTAACAATGCCCGGGGTTGCAGAGACCATCAAGACTGTTATCGACGAGATGACACATGGAACCGATTTCAAACTTGTCAACTTGTTGCACCCCGAAAATGCGTATCTCACCGACGAGAATCTGAACACCAGTATTGATGAGCCGGAAAACCGATGGAATATCCACCTTGTGTCGTATGGTACGTTAACATCTAGAGCAAAACCATCAAGCAATGGCCGACTCTCACACTGTTCCTGGAGTTTTGGGATTTTTGATGAGACTCATCGATACAAGACGAAAACTAGTGTGGGCTGGCGAATTGCGACGAATGCGAGAATTGGATTCAAACTTCAAGTCACTGCAACTCTGGGATTCCAATCACTCTATTACTGGTGTTATCAGACAATGTGGCTGTTTTCAGGTGCGCCTGAAGATCCAGAGGACGAGACGGTTATGGAAATGCACGTCGCCGATGCACTATATTCCAAAGTGAAGAGTTTGATGCATGCCATCCGGACAGAAGACCAGGACGCTCAACAGGATGCGGCACACCGGATGATCTAAATTTCAAAGCCCTGCACAATAAGGAGGTGGTCAAAATCGAAACTCGCGAATGCGAAACCACTGGTTCTGATTCTAAAGGAGAATGCACACCTTGTTGATCTCGAATGGACTGAGGACGAGCAAGCTAAACTCAAGGCCCTTGTCGAGAGATACACTTCACCGTGTGCTTCCGGAGCGTGGAGGGTTCATTGATGGCGCCTGGCATGTTTCTCATTGGTATTGGGAGACACCAAGGATCAGAATGACGTTTCAGGACAATGGTTCAATGAATGGCCACTCGATACTTGGGTGGAATCTCCGATTTTCCGATGGCTGAGAGACACATTTCTGCCAATGCTTGTCAATGAATCAGGGGAGTATCCTGAGCCTGACGAAGACGAAGCATCAAATGAGGCCCTCCTGCACGAACCCGAAAGTCTGAAAAGCACCTTGCCACGTGCACCTCCTCCTCCTCAAAAGGCGGTGCTATTTTGTCCTCTGCCAGGCCAAGTTCGTCATTTGAAGTGGTGGCTCACAAAGTTTTTTGCGGATAGTATGGATATTTTCTACATGTTTGCAGAAATGGGTAACGATGAGCGCACAGAAATGCAGCTCAAATTCGAAGATTCACCAAATCCCTCTGTGTTTGTAACTACACCCAAAATGGGTGGGACAGGCCTCAATCTCACAGCAGCAAACCATGTGGTAATAACTCAGAAATTCTGGGTATTGAATGAGCAGCGCCAGGCATTTGCACGGGTTGTCCGACTGGGGCAAAACAGAGTTCCACACACATGGCTACTGAACACAGGACCCAATAGTTATGATAATAGAGCGAGTGATCTCCACCAGCTCTCTGGAGTGGCTCAAATGAGATTCCTGCATGGTCTGGTGAACTGACCGAATATCATAACGACGATGATATACCGGATTCTGGAATGTTGGCAGGATCATATGAAGCGGCTTACCGAGCATGGAGACTTCGTGCCATCAGATGGTGAAGATGAACGAGAATTATCAGGGCAGTGAAATCAAGGTACGCCACTTTAAACATTCAACTAACATGATCTCACCAACTGATGCAAAATAGGCAAATGAAATGGAGAATATAGCGCAATTGAGCAGTCCAGGAGCAATGGTTAGAGTTCGATTCCATTTCGTGTTAGATGATTATAGTGATGAATATGAGATGATGGCAATGGTAAACTGATATCGGATAAACTGAATCATAGCCTCATTTGAATGATTGAATATGTGATGAAAAGCAGGTGCGCCAGTTTAACGGTGGATCAAGTGAAATACCGCGCTGCTGTATATTTCTCTGTGTGGGAATCTGTCAAGCTGCAGTCACTGCTTATCTTCATCATATATTGTCCTTGGAATTGAGATTCCGAAATCTGAATACGAGATCCGTCTTTTCAGGTGCACCTGAACGTCCAAGTTTGATTCCAATTCTTTGTTGATTGTCTATTTCAGGAGCACCGGATACTAGAGTCACGAAAGGATTTGGGATATACACTGAATCATCAATGTTGAATAATTTACAGTCCATTGCACAAGAGAATCGCTCTCAACTTCTCGACTCTCCTGAGACAGATCCAGTACAGTATGTCGCTAATCATCCAGGGATAGACAGACTGTCTAAGCGATATTGAGTTGATTCATCATATCCTGAGACACGGCTCGCGTATTCCCGGCTTACCCAAAGAATACAGCCGAGTATTTTCTCACTCAGGAATGGAGTTCAGGGACGCCTCAAATCCACTCTCCTGTCCAGGTTGATGGTCTTAGATTTGACACCACATGCATATTCTATTCACCGGCCAATATTGACCCGCAGCCACTCAGTATTAACATATGATCCCACTCCAGGCAAGCCTCTGAACCGTGTATACCCGCTTTGCATTGCTCTTGAACAATTTATTTTGCTTCATTCCAAGCATATTTTCTCCTTCCTGAATGGTTTGAATCTGTAGCTGCCAGCACACACAGAGTGTCATCTTTCAGACACTATAATTTTAGGTGCAGGCGTGGCTCATCCCACTCGTTCTAAGCTAATATCTGAGTCTATGCTTGATCGGGATGTGAAGGCCACCGCTTGAATGCCATAACTGTCATGCTCCGTGTCCACCTATCCGGTGGAGGAAGGTGTTCACCACACGCTTACCGTAGATGCACAGCCCTGGGTGATATGTAACGACACTTCACTGGATTTTGACTGAGAAGTATGTTCGGACCATATATTTCCAAGATCCTAAAATAGCTTCTGTCATTCGGGCTCCATAATCGAGCTGCAGCTTGAGAGAGTGAACCTCAAAAGACAGCTTCTGCTCAGCGATTCTGCAGATGACTGGCAAATCCCGCTCACTTGTACACCACACTTCCTCAAATAGGCTTAAATTCACAACGCTTCTAATGCTGCTGTAACTCGATTTTGACTAACTTGTATGTTTGGGCCGCCAGAAACCCGTATCTTAATATAGATTATGAACCGATTTCCATCAAGAGAGCTTGACGAGATACAATCTGAATGGCAGTCTCAGCTCACCGGCTCAATCGGTGACCGGCAAGCTCCCGCCCACCGCATATCTTGAGAGCCTGAAGTTCGTGACAAATCATAAACAGACAATACCTGATTTCCACCAACGTCCAATCCCAAGAGTGCATGAAGTACATACAAATCGTGATGAAAGCTCGAGTTAAGAACAGGCAGTTTCTGAGAGTACAAGTAACTGTCAAAGTCAGGCGAGCCTACAATCCCAGCCATTACATTAGATTGAATCCTGCATGCATATTCAATTCTCACTGCACCTCAATTGGCCGGAACTGCATGCTGTTATGGGTCTTTCCGCTGTCAGATGAAGCCTCATGACGCATTCATCTCGTTCTTACAAGATATTCTGCGCAACATCTTAATGTGAGTGAAAATTAATGACCCATTCGCTAGCAATCTTGGAATTGACGACAACTGGAATCGATTAGATTACCACTGAACCGTCATCGTACCTTTACCATTGTTCCTCTATGTTGAATCTCGCCTTTGTTAACCCAAATCCTCCGTCTTCTCTCACACTGACTGCATACATATTGTCATTCAGCAGACTTGGGACCGCTGAAGGTGAAGTTCTGTGCACGACATTGCCTAATCGACCGCTAACTTTGCTGCAGAATCCTTAAACAACAGAATATCATCAAAATAGGGTGTCCTTCCGACTGGTATACCACATTCGGAGATTCATATTTATCTACTATCCGCAACAAACTCAGTTTGAACCCATGCAACTTGAACTGTAGCCACTCACCTGGGTCCCAATGCTATCCTCCGTCCCAGTTCTGCAAGAATCTTCAACACACCGACAATTCTGTGCCACGCGGTCACCACTCCTATGCTCAAACTAGGGGCATAATGAACTACCTTCGGCGGAGTCATATGCAGGGGCGATAATGATCTACCCATTTCTCAGTTTCCCATGTCCGGTCCTGGGAGTTAGATAGCGATACAACCATGTTAATGTCTCGAGTTCCTTAGGTGCCTCTTGTTCAATTCTAGGTATGTTGGCTTATACCAACCTCCAATTCTTCCATCAATAGCGTACTTGGCTACGAGTGCTAACATGTGGGAATTGGGGGCAACAAGAATCCATCTAATCCGGTGCACCTGACGCTTCCTAAATCGCAACAAAGAACAATCATCAGCAGTTTAAATACAAACCGCCGACATGTCTTCCGGACTCTTTCCAGGCACGCCTCGAATTTCATCCTACTCGACCGCGTGTTACCTTGTTGCCCTGTTTTCCCGTTATTCTATTAAACTTCGTACTATATTTACCCTTATACACTTCCCTCTACATTTCCAACTTCACTTCATCAAACATGGAACCTACGGCCAGCCAGGTGAGCAATCACTATTCACAGAAGAATCAAGAAGCACACCTTGAGGGAGCACTTGCACGTGCATTGCAGAAGACGGCAAATCTTCATTGCCAATCAAATGTTTGAACATCCAACCCAGCCTTCCAGTATAGTGTTGGAGATAGCTCATGTCCGGGCTATAATTCTGATGATGCAGGATGATGACGATATCGATCGGGAGATCAGCAATGACGAAAGTGAGGACCTTGGAGAGTCTACCTTGTCATCCGATATCGAAGAAGAAGATTTGGACATCCCGCAAGTGGTCCTACATCTAGACCAGGCACGCCGTGATAAGATACTACGAACTACAAGGGTTCCACTGCCAAAGAAACGGAGCTGTGCAGATACTGTCATTGCCCGCGCTCCACTTCCAAATCTACGCCATCCAGCCGGGGCGATAGCACCCCAATTGCTCAAATGCCAAAAGTCAGTCATCAACATATCACGCGAGTCTGACGTTGTACAGGCGCTCCCGCTTCCCAAGGCCGGAGGAGACCAGCGTGTTCCTCAACCAAAGGCCGGTGGAGGTCACAATGTTCCTCATCACCAAAAGGCAACATTTGGGGTAGCGAAACGATTCATGGAGGCAATCGTATTCACAAAGACTGCCTGGCCAATCATTTCCGATGAGAAGTACTCGATGGTTGACGAAGCTTGGAAACTAGCCATTGAAGCCCAGGATCGTCAGCGGGCATTAGCAGGTGCTCCTGTTGGTACTCCATCTGTGTGTCAATTGCCTGGTGGTCCATCTCTTAAAATCGATCTGCAAACGCGAGAAGCTGTATGTGTATATTCTGTTTTCTGCTCCTAGATTGGACTTATGATGATACTGAACCTCGAAACATACATAGTTAAAATTAAAGATGAGTACTATTCGTGGGCGCTTAGCAGATGGAGCTCGTCGAACTATTCTCCGTAGCTACCGGTTGGATTTAGGATCAGAGACTGAGCTGCGAATCAAAATTAAGGAGCTCCTGTTTGATGATGCTTATCTCTCAAAGGTCATCGATGATCAGAAGTCTTGGTTTACGCGGATGGAAGTGCTTGACTTAATCTACTATCAGTTTTTTTTCACCGCCAATAGCTTGGGGCGACAACCGACCACATCGCAGTTCTTTCAACCTCTAACACCGCAAACATTAGCGCTTGTGGCCGCAGCTATTCATTGTGCGCTGTCTGAGTATGCCACTGCAATGAAGGTTACAGTTATGTCTTCTCAAGATGAATATCGAGGTAAATTTTGCCCTTCCACAGTGACAGATTGCATTTCTGCTGAAGCTATTGCACTCATCAAATTCAAATTACACATGGTGGGATTACACATGGTGGGGCTGCATCATACCACCACCCCCCCCCCCTGATGGTGCTCGTCCGCTATAATAGGCGCTCCTCAATCCCCGTCGGCGCTCCTCCATCCCCTCAGCCCTCCTCAGTCTGGATTGGTGCTGCGATATTTCATTCAGCGCTCCATATTGCCTTTTCTGTCCGCGCTCCTCCTCTAGGATGGCCGCTCCTCAATCCCCTCCTCAACCTCGATTAGGAGCGCCTCTATTTCATTCCAGACTCTTTACCTCCCTCCCCTTTCGACGCTGCTCAGCATGGATGGGCTACTCCGCTGCATAGGCGCTCCTCAATCCCCGCCAGTGATCCTTGGCCTGGATTTGCGCCCCTCAATTTCATTCTACATCACCATCAGAACTCCCCTTAACCACCTCACAAAAATCAGACACTCCTCCTTTCCTTGTGGCGCACCTCTTTTTCCCCAGAATTCATCATATTGCCTTTCAAACTCCATTTTGATTCACCACAAGCTAACCTCAATTCTAACCCTTTTAGATATCACAAATCGAGCCAAACGACATTGGAATTCAATTTCACCCACTCGCCAGGTCCGAATCATTCAGAAATATAAGGAGCGCCTCCAGCTTCTTTGTGCCGTTGATGAATTGGGTGTTCCTGCATTTGTCGGCCCTGATGAGATGGGAGATTTGGTGGATGACATTGAGACTATGTTCGATTGATATCATTCCGATCGCTTAGTTGGGTTATTGTTTCTGTTTTACCATTTTTGAATCACTCGCCATTTTCGTTGGTTCTTCCTTAATGTAACGATGCAAACAATAGAATGTTGATGAGAGGTGCTGGGTACTATAGTATGATTTAGAGGTTTATAATCAACAATAATCTATGCATCATACGTGGAGATTGCTCGTGTACATCCGGAGAATCTCAGTTAACGGCTGAAATCCTTCGAATGAATACCCATAGGAACCCAGCATTTCTCAGAGTTAGTTTGGGATTCCCGCATTGGTTGGGCGACAGTCCCCGATGCTCCCAAACTTTTCACAACCGCTCCCATGCTGCTCCCGTACCAGTCATCAGAGATCCCAGTTACTCCGAAGGCCGGCCGGATTGCCCTCCTAGGGTCTGATACTCTCCTGAAATTGACGCTTCTAAGTTTACACTCCACATCCTCTCAGACACTCCTGCAGGCTCCCAGCGACTAAAATACATTTTGCTGATGCACTGGGCGCTCCTAAAATGTATTCCATACTCCTTACCCTACCACTTTTCGGCGCTCCTCCTCTGGGATAAGCACTGCTCAATCCCATAGGTGATCCGCTGCCTGGATTGGCTCTTCTCTATTTCATTCCGCACTCTTTCACCCAACCACTTTTGGCACGCCTCGATTTCATTCCGCACTCCTACACCTTCCTATTTCGGCCCTATTCCATTTCATTCCGCACATCTCAACCCCGGCTCTTTTGGCGCTCCTCAGCTTAAACTTGATGTTCTTCTTTTTCATTCTGCACTTCTCCAACACCTTTTGTGGTACTCCTCTTTTCCACACAATACTCCCTATCTGGCGCGCCTCTTTCCCCTGGTAGTTGTTCCCATTTTTTATCCGAATGTATCATATTCCGTCTCATATCCCCATTTAGGTTCGCCGCTAGCTAACATCTTATTACACCTGTGTTAGATGTTACACCTCAAGCTAAACGACATTGGAATTCCATTTCATTCACTCGCCAGGAACAAATTGTCCCCAAATACAAGGAGTGCCTCCAGCTTCCTTGTGCCGTTGATAAATTGTGTGTTCCTGCTTTCATTGGCCCAGATGACATGGGAGATGGAGTGGGTGACATTGACACCATGGTTGATTGATATTTTTCGATCGCTTAGTAGGGTTATTGTTTCGTTGTACCTGGCTTTATGTTTGAATCTCTCACCATTTTCTTTCGTTTCCATACTGTAGCGAGGCACAAAATTCAATGTTGAAGAATATGACGGCTAGTATGATTCATAAGTGATAATGAACAATAATCCATGCCTCATATTTACTGTTGAGGGAAGTCGATTGCTCATGTACATCCGAAGAGTGTCAGATAATACCTGCAGTCCTCCGAATGAATATCTGTAAGAACCCAGACATCTCTCAAAGTTTGTTTGTGATTCCTGTATTGGTTCAGCGACCCTCCCAGGCATACCCAAAGTACTCTCCGGTGCTCTGACGTGCTCCCAAACTTATTACAATCACTCCCATCGTAGTCCTGTATCAGTCATCGGAGATCTTAGTTACTCCTGTACCTGTCATCAAAGATGCCACTTGCTCTAAAGGCCTGCCGGAATACCCTCCCAGGGTGTGATACTCTCCTGAAATTGACGCTTCTAAGTTTGCACTCTACATCTTCTCAGACACTCCGGGAGTCTTCCAGAGACTAAAATACATTTTGCTGAAGAATGACCATCAGGCACTTGTCTCTCAACGACATCATTGCCAATCACCCTCGAGTGTTGTCATGGCGCTAGTGGTGTGTGAATACATTTCAAACACCCATTGCTATATTCTCTGTGGATAACAATAATGAATGATGCCAGCCACCATCACCTCTATATGAAGTAGCCTTCGATTGGCATTGGTTATGGCCAGTAGAATAGGAATACATGAGCACAATATGAAGGAAGGCTGTGGAATGGTACAATGAGGAAGATGGTCCAGAAGACAACAGTCCGATGGATACCAATCAGTCCGGACATGTATATCAGAAAGATACTGTTGGTCTGGAAAGACTGGAGGATTGGAATGATACTACTTGCTCAGAGGAAGTTCAGGCGGACTGGATATCAGGGCAGAGGGATTGGGGAACAAAGGGATGGTAGAATTAATCTAGAGAAAAGCGTACTTAAAATTACCAGTTAGAGTGCAGAGGAAAGAGGTATAAAGACCTCTCGATGGTCCACTGCTATGGAGCGCAACGTTCTCATGATGGAGATCAAGCCTTTACAATACATTCCAATTGAAAAGCTAGTCTACCTTTATTCCATTCTGAATACTTTCTGCACCTGAGTGAAGCTTCGAAGTGAACCATCGGTTAGTGCTTGTACAATTCAAAACATCAAGTCCGATAGCGAGACATGATAAGTGGATACTTAGAAGGGATACTTCTAGTTGAGTGTATCTTGGTGTCGATCCTCCCACATAACACTATATTGTTAAATCCAAGCTCAATCAGAAACATTTTCTCCTGATATTGGAATTCCTCATTATCATTTCTCATATCTTACTCTACCCAAATATTGTCCGTGCTGTCCAAGCTTACTTAGACACAACTTCTACAGAAACCTTCTTTGATTGCCCAGAATTTGTGATCACCGATCCTTGGGATTCTCTAACTGAGAAGGAATACATCGAAGATATCATCGAAAACTCCTACCCAGGTACAGATCGCTCAGATTACCAACCAAAACAATTTGATATGTTCGGAAAACTGCCAGACAACTACATCGGTCATCACTATCAGTCTTGCGGAAAGATTAAACACTGCATAGTTCATAAATATAGTAAACTATGTCATCATCAGACGTTCAATGATTAACAGTGAAGAGGAGGAGTAATGTCTTGGTTTCCCGAGATACGACTGGAAAAGCTGTGGAGAAATACCAGCCTATTACCAACGAACAAGTCCCTATATGGGCAGTCAAACTCTACAATCGATTAACCGCACACTTGTATGGATAGGAAGCTCTTGTCTCAGAATCTATATCAAAATCGGTTAATATAAAACAAGTAATCCCACTGTTAGTGGATGCCTATATGTCGATGATCAGCAAACAGAACACTTTCTACAATCAACCGACCAAGAGAGTTGAAATCTTGTGCCATAATGTGTATGCTCAATACAGAGTGATCATTCTCCAGTCCCAGATCTTTGCACCAAATGTCAAAGGAGGAATGGCAGTAATTGCAGCCAAGGCATCTCAAGATTACGAGAATCTCAAGGATGCATTCAATGCCCAAATCTCAAGCAACAATACTGCATAGTCTAGAATAGCTGCAGCAGTTAGGGAAAGGCAGGATGCTCAGAATGCACTGGCAGGTCGATTGGAAGCTCAAAGGTTTCAACTGGAAGCCAATAAGAAGAATGCTGAACAAACAATGGCAAGAGTACAGAATACTCAAAGGATGGAAATGGAGGATAATCAGAAGAAGGCTGAGGATGATTTAAGGAAGCAATGAGTAGAGTTGGCTTCAACTAAAAGAGAAATGAAAGCCATTAAGAAACAATGGCAGCAGGACTTTGAAGAATTCCAGACACAGCTCGAAGAGAAACTCAAGGATGTTCCAAAGAAAACCTGACGCTCTATTAGGTCTCTTGCGATATCAGTTGCAGATGACAATAAACGTGAGAACCCAGAAGGAAACCCAAATCAACCTAACGATAGAGCCTTGATGGAAACATCAAGTCATATTATGTGGGTTTACAGCTGAAAGAGCGGGAAATTGGAAATCAACACAGGTAGAAATACAGACAACGTTTCCTGACCACCCTCTACTCCACCATCCAGTAACGCTGGAAGTGGGGGCAAAGGCCCCTTCGCAGGTGGAGGAGGAGGAGGACGGGGCGGAAGAGGCTATCATAATTGGGTTGGTAACTCAGATCAGCCACCGCTTCCCCCATTCCCCACAGGCAATGACCTATGTGACAGTTCAAATTTGTCAGATAGCAGTAACAACCCCAGAAGGCGTGGTGTAGGAGTATTACCACCGCTCCCAACTGGAGGTTCGACTGTATACAGTGGCTCTGTACGAGGACGCAGCCCTAGCCAGATATCCGAACAGACCAAGAGCCAGATGCGGCTTTCAAAAGTGTTGAAGGGAGATCCATCAGATGATACCCTTCCAGATCGAAAGTGGTTCCACTCAGTCGAAAACTATATGAAGTGTCACTGCACAGAGTTTGGAGATGATATTGACAAGATCATTTGAATTGGAGGTGGGATGGATGGAAAGGCAGGAACATGGCACGATGCTAGAGCGGAAGATATGGAAAAATACTTCATAGTGGATGAATGGAACCCGTTTGTAAGCGCAATGGAAGAAAGATTCCTCGACAGACAAGAGGAAAGGAACGCCCTAGATAAAATGAGGGAACTCAATTATAAGAGAGACATTGAGAGCTACCTGACGGACATGGAAACACTCTATGTTAAGGTTGGCCTGATGGGCACCCCTTGGAGAACCTTGCTTAGGGATGGACTTTCGGATGATCTCCAATATCACCTATCAACAACCAAATGAGAACCTCGAAACGATATGGATTACGTGGAGGGTGTTCGAAGGGTTGGACTAGCAATGGAAGAATTTCTGATGTTGCAAAGGAAATATTCTTCAAAAGATAATTCCTCAAATCTTAAGAAGAAAGACAAGAAGAGAATGCATCAGGAAGAAGGGGACCAAAGAGAAGACAAACCCAAGGATCACGGATCAGGAGGGAAGTCTCGCCCCAAGAAACCTAATAAAGAGTACAAGACCAAGGGTCAGACACCTGTCCATACGGACAAGAAGAAGGCCCTACAGGGAATTGTCCCTCCTTTGGTGGAAGCCCAATTTGAAAAGAGCGAGTGTGCTCGTTGTGGTATGGACAACTACTATGCGTGGAAGTTCTGCCAAAAATCAATTCTGTCTTCATCCTCAAAAGGCAAAAGGCCAAAACCGAAGGATGACCATCCAAAGGATGTTTCGTCCACAGCAGGAGCAGGAGGGGATAAGCGCAAGGCTCAGGTCACTGCATCTAGACGGGTCTATGAGTTAGACTCTAATGATGAGATGATCATGGATTAAAGAATACTGTGGTACAGTCCTATAAGATAGAGGCAGTGGTACTGATGTTGATGGAAATTAGGGGATGGAAACGATAGTGTTTTCCTGAGATAGCTTGCATAATTGAAAATTGAATGAAAAGGATACCTGCGGATGTGTTCAGTACTCGAAATGTGCTGGCCACATAGCACTCAGTCTGAAAGCAAGGTCACCATACATATATACCCATCCATACGTTATAACTGTTAGCAATACTCATGACCTATTGTGGCCAGAACTGTGTCGAAAGGCAGTTCACTCTGAATACCCCACGCAAACGAAGGGCTTTGCCTTCCGGTGATCCAATTCACCACAAAAGATCAAAACAAGCTCCACCTGAACCCAAGTCAGGCAAGAGACCTGAAATCTTGATGTTAATATCATTTCGAGGCAGAAAGAATATTCCAGAAAGAGTGACACTCGACTCTGAATGTAGTACACCAATTGCCTCGGAAAAATGAATTGAAGTACACATCGTCCCATGTGTTACCCACAAAGAACAGAAAGATATTCAGAACTTTGCTGGAGATACAGTGGAGGATTGTGGATGGTGCTATACATTCCCAATCACCTGCTAACATGGAGACCATTGTTCCAAAGAAACCTTCGAAATAGGTCCAATAGAGGATTTCTGCTATTTGATGCTTCCATATTGGTGGATCGTTAAACATAAAGCCAAGGGCTTCACAGATGGAGGAAAAATTAGCTTTGAAAGCACCGAATGCAAGAGGACATACACAAGACATAACTGCAATTCATTCACCATTGAAATCGATGATACTATATTGGATTTTGGGAATGATCCTCGATGGATTGGAATCATTGGAAACCGTATAATCAATTATACGGACAGAATGGAAATCGATTGGATTGATAGAATTCCATGGCAGTATCGAGATTACAAGTCTCTGTATAATAGAGAACTCTCCAATGTCTTCCCACCTCATCGATCATTTGACCACGCCATTGATATTCAAGTGGGAAAGTAACCTCCTTGGGGACCCATCAATGCTCTCTCAGAAAAAGAGTTATCAGTACTCAAGGAATACATTAAAGAGATGCTCTATCAGTGAATGATTGGCCCTAGCAAGAAACCAGCAGGAGCACCTATCCTCTTCGTTCCAAAACCACATGGCTGTGGCCTACAATTATGTGTAGACTATCGAGGACTCAATTCGGTGACTATTATGAATTGAATGCTGCTTCCTTTGATGAATGAGCTTCAAGATAGAGTACAGGGTGCTAGAATCTTTACAAAGATCGACCTCAAGGCTGTATTTCACCTAATCAGAGTCAAGGAGGGGGACAAGTGGGAAACAGCATCTTGTACAAGATATGGCCGATATGAATATACTGTTATGCTATTCAGTCTTGCAAATGCCCCTGCTACATTTCAAAATGCAACGGAAACAATCTTTAGAGATATGCTCCATAGAGGACTTCTCATCTATATTGACAACTTCTTAATCTATTCAGAAACAGATGAAGAACTTACTCAAATTGTACTGTAAGTACTCCAACGACTGAAGGAAAACAACGGTGCAATTGCACCAGGCAAGTGTGTATGCCATACCTCAGTGTTCGAGTTTCTTGGATACATCATATCTTCAGAAGGAATAGAAATGGCTCTGGATAAGATCCAAACTATCCTAGCATGGCCAAAGCTCAAATGCAAACAAGATGTGCAACTGTTCCTGGGATTCGCCAACATCTATTAACGATTCTTGAAAGGATTGGCAAGAATGATAAAACCTATGACGGACCACCTTATGAACGGTGTTCCATATGATTCGTCTCACGAGTGTACCAAGGGATTTCAGGACTTCAAAGGTGAGGTAACTAAGGCTCCAATCTGAAAAGACGTCGAACCCATGTACCAGATTGTTGCGGAAACTGATGCAAGCAACTTCGCTATTGTTGCTGTACTGTTTCAGGTTTTCGATGGACGATTACACCCCATTGCCTTCTATTCCAGGAACATGGATAAAGCTGAAATCAATTATGACATCCATGATAAACAACTGCTCACTATAATCACTGCCATGAAGGAATACAGACGTTACGTCGGAGGAGCTCACCATCAGATTCAGATCTATGCAGACCGAAAAAATCTCGAATATTTTACTACTACAACGATCTTGAATAGACGGCAAACAAGATGGGCTCAAGTGCTGCCAGGCTATGATTTCAAAATATTCTATCGACCAGGAAGTGCAGATGGAAACCATGATGAATTGTCTATGCATTCGGAGTATTGTCCAAAAAATGGGGGGAGGTAGCATTGAGGAAAACGAAAATCAACCTATCCACCCAATCCTCAGACCTCCTCAACTTATGTCAGTGGAAGGAGACTATGTTTGGACATCAGTCTCTAGAGCTAAGGGCTCGCCAATTATGGTTTGGTCTATTCAGTCACGATCAGAACCAACCATCCTTTCATCCCTGACATTAAAGGTTATACCTGTTGTCAAATTCGATAAACGTATATACCAGGATGTGATCTTATCTGGCCAGGATGACGAAGACTGGCTTAAGGCATATAATAGGGTATTAAAAGGAAATGCAGATGCAGATGTCACACTAGAGAATGAAGTCCAGTGGCATAAACTAAGGCAATGAGTTCCCGATAGCGTGGATCTCAGAAAGATGATTCTACAAGAAGAACATGACCTCTAGAGTAGCTGGCCACATGGGCCAGGAACAGATGATTGAACTTGTGGGGAGAAACTTCTTCAGGCCCCAGATGAATCAATGGATTGAAGATTATGTTTGTTCATGTTCTGATTGTCAACAGAACATGGCAGCACACAATGCTCGCAATGGACTACTGCAACCTTTGGAGCCAGCGTAAAGACCTTGGGACAAAATATCTACGGACATTATTGTGGATCTCCCAGTATTAACTGGGTGCTCGTCCATCTGGGTAGTGGTTGACCGCTTCCAAAAGATGTCACACTTTATTCCACTCCAGAATGGAGAAAAGACGGCACCAGACTTGGTTCACATATTCCTGTGGCAGATATGGAGACATCATGCAATACCATCTACAATTACTTCGGATAGGGATACAAGGTTTACATCCATGATTTGGAAAGGTATTGTTGATACATTAGGAATTGAGTCAAAAATGTCATCACCCTTTCACCTTCAAACTGATGGACAAACGGAAAGAGTCAACCAAACATTGGAATGTTACCTCTAAAACTACTGCAATTATAAACAAAATAATTGGGAAGAAATGTAGCTAATTGCAGAGTATGCCTGCAACAACTCCCTCCATTCCACGGGCAAGATGATACCATTCTTTGCCAGTTATGGCTATCACCTTCGAACAAACTGGCCAACTGTAGAACCCTCGCAAAATCCCAGTTTTCAGAACCATATATGGTGGATGACAAGAGTTCATCAACTCTGTTGTGAGGGACTCGAAAGGGCTAGCGAAACAATCAGGAAATATCACGATATGCAAGCCAAATCTGCGCCAGTATACCAACCCAGTGATTTGGTTATACTCAATGGAACGAACCTCAAAGCCAGGAGGCCAGCCACATAGTTGGACGGAAAACTCCGTGGTCCTTTCAATGTCATGAAGGTTATGTCACCTACAGCACTCAAGTTAGAATTGCCCTCACGATGTTGGATACATTATGCATTTCATGTTTTCTTAATCGAACCTTTCTGCATCGCCAGTAATCCAATTTGAGATCCCCCAGACCTAGATGCAATGGTAACAAATGAACATGAGTTGGGGTATGACATCGGAGGATTCGAATACCAGACAGGAAATGAGGTTGAAGATATCATGGGCAGTCAGTTCAACAAGGAACAAAAGAAAGTCTTGCATCTGGTCAAATGGGAAGGACGTCCAGAGGAGATAGATTGGACGGAGGAACCTTACGAGAACTTCGAGGAAAAGGAGCTGCTGAAGGAATTCTAAAGACAGAATCACCAGGCCGCTAAGAATAAGAGGTTTAGTTGAGCTTGAACCTTTCCTCCTGGGAGATTTAGTTGTACTAGGAGGTTTCAATGGCAAGCAATTCACTGATGGATATGGTTTTGGCAAGAAACTTCGAGTTTACCAGGATCGAGAGAAGGAAGATAGGATCGAGGATGACCTAGTAGGGGAGGGAGGTAGTGTTACACCTTTGGAATACTTATGGTTCTGGGGTGATGAGATATCACCCGAAAATGATGTCAGGTGGCAAAGGAATAGGGTTCATCAATTATACGCCAGAACTATTACCATACCAATGACCATCAGGCACATGTCCCTCGACTACATCATTACCACCCACCCTCGAGTGTTGTCATAGCGATAGTGGTGTGTGAATACATTGGAAATACCCATCGCTATATTCTCTATGGATGAAGATAATGAATGATGCCACCCACCGTCACCTCTATACGAAGTAGCCATCGATTGGCATTAGTTATGGCCAGTAGGATAGGGACACTTGAGAACAATACAAAGGAAGGCTGTTGAATGGTACAATGAGCAAGATGGTCCAGAGGACAACAGTCCGATGGATACCAATCAGTCTGGAGATGTATATCAGGAAGATACTGTTGGTCTGGAAAGACTGGAGGATTGGAAGGATACCATTTGCTCAGAGGAAGTTCAGGCGGACTGGTTATCAGGGCAAGGGGATTGGGGAACAAAGGGATGGTAGAATTTATCAAGGGAAAAGCATACTGAGAATTAGCAGTTAGAGGGCAGAGGAAAGAGGTATTAAGACGTCTCGATTCTCCACTGGTATAGAGCGCAATGTTCTCACGACGGAGATCAAGCCTTTACAATCTATTTGGATTCGAAAGCAATTCTATATTTATTCTATTCAGATTACTTTCTGCGCCTGAGTGAAGCTTCGAAGTGAACCATCGATTAGTCCTTGTATAAGTCCAAATATCAAGTCCAATAGTGAGACAAGATAAGGGGATGCTCAGAAGGGATACATCTGGTTGGGTGTATCTTGGAGTCAATCCTCTCACAGTATATCAGATCCATCCTCTGCCAGGTCCAACAAAAGCCCTCCAACATTGCTCTCATACATTTCCTTTGCTCGTCCCCTGGTTGATTGTATTCGTAGTGGAAGTATCTTGCTCTTATCAGAGGATGGAGGTGGTACAGATATCCCATGGTCCGCAAGTGGTATCCCATGATTGGCAGGTGGTACTGATGGTGAGATGGTACAAAGATAGTTGGCATTATTGAGGTCATCCATGCTTGGGTAGTAACTGCGTGGCATCAGTAACCCTCTGTAGTATTCCACACCCATAGCTTCATAGTCGATTCCTTATTCCAGCTCAGGGCAGCAATTGTCTAACAACTTTTCAGCGTTCCGAAAGTCACTAGAAGTATACCACTTGAGAGCTTTTGACTTCCGGTTTACCTTCGCAAGACAGTTGATGTACGCATGATTGAAGTGTCTCTGTGTGAAGCCAGGATCCCTGGATGTTTGGTTGGCGATCACAATTAATTGCAGTCACTTCTCACTCCGGCTGGAGTCACTTAGGATTTCCTGGAGGTTGGGATAGTGTTGCCAGAGATCTCCCCGCTTCTTCATTGCCCATGTCTTTCTCGGCTATACAGCGTGATGTGGTTTTATCATCTCCCTTACCCTGCCAGATTGGTCGAAAGCCTTGAGGAAGTAGTTGTATCGCTTGTATTTCAACAGCTTCCAGTCAAGGTTTCTCTCTATGAAGTTTGACATCCATGTGACCAGGGGGTTGGCGGCATTAATAAACTCACCAAAGAGATAGTAGATCTCCAAGATGAAATTCACTTTGCTTTGGTGGGCGAGTTCCCGGGTGGCAATCTCTATGGTTTATTGTAGCGATCCGACCAGCCTACTGGCAACGGATTCCCTGCTGAGGTGTGATACTGTCTCCGATGATAGGGTTTGTGGACAGTGGTGTCCAGCAATAGTACAAATATCTGAGGAGAAGGTATAAGTAGTAACGGCGGTGTTGGGGGCTGCGGTGGTGTTGGGGGCTGCGGTGGTGTTGGGGACTGCGGTTGTGTTGGGGGCTGCGGTGGTGGGGGCTGTGGTGGTGGGGGCTCTGGTGGTGGGGGCTCTGGTGGTGGGGGCTGTGGTGGTGGGGGCTGTGGTGGTGGGGGCTGTGGTAGTGGGGGCTGTGGTGGTGGGGGCTGTGGTAGTGGGGGCTGTGGTGGTGGGGGCTGTGGTAGTGGGGGCTGTGGTGGTGGGGGCTGTGGTCGTGG
>Ga0307514_10000567_pt1 | contig 70155 bp, 72 predicted proteins | sample 16_EM_MG_FD_203088 | JGI IMG/M metagenome (GOLD analysis project Ga0307514, IMG submission 203088) | Populus trichocarpa ectomycorrhiza microbial communities from riparian zone in the Pacific Northwest, United States - 16_EM | ecosystem: Host-associated > Plants > Roots > Unclassified | place...
GACTCCAGAACTCCCAGAAACCAATGTCCATTGGATTCATTCCCGGGAGCTGGCACCATCAGAAATCACCCGAAAGTCGTTCTATGACAACGGCTTATCTGATTTGCAAGGCCGACTCGATACGGCCCTCACGATAGCGGTCCAGAATCTCCGCGACCGTCAAACCCTCTTCCAGCAGCCCGGTGATGATTTCTTCGCCAAAAATCGCACCATAGTGCTTTCCAGCAGCCTGTGGCGCATGGCAAAGAGAATAGGCGCCGCTGTTATAAAAATACGGAAACGAAGCCGACTTTGCGCCAGGCTTCAATTGCCGCACCAGATCTGCCGTGCACAACCGGCCATGCTTCTCGGTCAGCGGTTGATAGATGAACACGTCGCTCTTCAGGATGCCCGCAACAATCTCGTCTGCCCGCTTCATGCCACCTGTGCGGCCATTGTTGGAGTAGCTGGAGATGCGGTAAGTGTCCGACGGCAGGCATTTGCCGAGCAGGTACCCCAAGTGCTGCCCCTGGCAATTGCCGAATATGACGATGTGGGTCATGGAAAGCAGCCTCCCCGCTGCACCACAATTATCCGCGGGCCGACAGCCATCACGATGGCCGTGTCAGCCTCTGCCGGAATGAAAAAAACCGGCGTTGCGGCCCGGGCTCGTTCATGGGGCGCGGCTCAGGGCGGTGGGCCCGGCGGGGGGCCTGTCTCTATATGCTCATTTCAATCCAAGCTTATGCCGTTTCGCGTATGAGCTTATGCAGCAATCTGCGTTCACGCCAACCCGGCGGCGCGCGAGCATGCGGGCATTCACCACCCATCCAGGCGGCCACGAGCTGCCGCGGGAGCCCGGCGCATGGACCTCAGCAGCATCAGCAACGACAGCAACATTCCCTCGAGCGGCGAGGCCGGCGTCGCCATCGTCGGCCTGGGTTTCAGCGGCGTGGCCACCGCGCTGCACCTGCTGCGCGGCCTGCCGCCCGGCGCCACGCTGCATTTGCTGGAGCAGGGCGACAGCGCCGGCCGCGGCGTGGCCTACGGCACGCGCTGTGACAGCCATTTGCTGAACGTGCCGGCCGGCCGGCTGGGCTGGGACCCGGCGGACGAGGCCAGTTTCCTGGCCTGGCTGAACGAACGCGGCGCGCTGGACCCGCAGGGCCAGCCGCTTGCAGCGGCCGATTTCGCGCCGCGCCGCCTGCTCGGCAGTTACCTCGAACATGGGCTGACCCAGGCGATTGACGCGGCTCGCGCCCGTGGCGTGCGGGTGCGCAGCGGCCTGCCCGGCGTGACCGGCCTGGTGCGCCAAGGCCCTTGTTGGCGCCTGCAGCTGTCAGACGGCAGCACGCTTTCAGCATCGCAAGTCGTGCTGGCCACCGGCCACCTGCCGCCGGCCCGCCCGCCGGTGACCGACGCCGCCAGCGGCGACAGCGCCTGGCAGGCGCCCGGCTGGTTTGCCGACCCCTGGGCCCAGCCCGCCTGGTGCGAACTGCCGGCCGAGGCCGACGTGCTGCTGCTGGGCAGCGGCCTGACCGCCATCGACATGGTCACCCAGCTGCGCGACCAGGGCCACCGCGGCCGCATCACCATGCTCTCGCGCCGCGGCCTGCTGCCGCAGCCGCACCGGGTGCTGGAAGCCCGACCACGGCCTGGCCTGTCGCCCATCTCCGAACTCGGCCCGGACCTGAAGCTGCGGCTGGTGCTGCGCGCCGTGCGCCGCTGGGTCGCCGAAGCGGAAGCCGATGGCCGCGACTGGCGCGACGTGATGGCCAGCCTGCGCAGCTGCACGCCCAAGCTCTGGCAACGCCTCACGGTGCGCGACCGGCGCCAGTTCCTGCGCCACGTGCAGCCCTGGTGGGACACCCACCGCCACCGCCTGGCGCCGGTGCTTTGGCAGGCGCTGCAGGACGACATGGCCGCAGGCCGCGTCGCCAGCGTTGCCGGCCGGCTGCGCCACGCCGAACAACTGGCCGACGGCCGCTGGGCCCTGCAATGGCAGCCCCGCGGCAGCGCCGAGATCCAGGGCACCGAAGTGCACGCCATCATCAACTGCACCGGCCCGACCAGCTCGCTGCGCCACGCCACCGACCCGCTGCTCGCCTCGCTGCGCGAGCGCGGCATGCTCAGCGCCGACGCGCTGGGCCTGGGCCTGCTGACCGACACCCAGCACCGCCCGCTGGACAGCAGCGGCGTGGCCGTCGAAGACCTGTTCTACATCGGCCCGATGCTCAAGGCCCAGCACTGGGAAGCCACCGCCATCCCCGAACTGCGCCAGCATGCCGCGCAGACCGCGCAGGCGGTGCTGGCGGAATACGCTGTTCGCTGCCAGGTGGAGCGCGCAGCGGCTTGAGCCACGGCCGCCGGGCATTGCCGCTGGCCGTGTCATGGGGGTGATGTAATTCGGGCGTGAGCCGCACCCCGACCCGAGCTTTTGAAGACGCCCCGGCCTGGCTTCGCAGCCTGTGGCCGGCCGAATCCGCCGTCGGTGCCGCCGAGCGGCTGCGGTCCTGCGCTGGCGCGCTGGTCGGCATCCTGCTGTGCGGGGCATTGAGCGCCGTGCTGCTGGGCCCGTCGGCACAGGCCTTCTGGCTGATTGCGCCGATGGGCGCGTCGGCCGTGCTGCTGTTCGCGGTGCCGGCCAGCCCGCTGGCGCAGCCCTGGTCCATCGTCGGTGGCAACCTCTGCGCCGGGCTCATCGGGGTGTGCTGCGCCAAGCTGATCGCCGTCCCGGTGGCGGCGGCCTGCGTGGCGATTGCGCTGGCGATTGCCGCGATGTTCGCGTTGCGCTGCCTGCATCCGCCCAGCGGTGCGGTGGCCCTCACGGCGGTGCTCGGCGGCCCTGCCGTGCACGCGGCCGGCTTCGGCTTCGTGCTGGTGCCGGTGCTGCTGAACAGCCTGCTGCTGCTGGCCGTGGCCCTGGTCTACAACCGCGCGCTGGGCCGGCGTTACCCGCATGCGCAGCGCCTCGCGCCCCCGCCTTCGCATGCCACGGCAGACCCCGCGCCCACTGCCAGGCTGGGTTTCAAGCCGGAAGACCTGCTGGCCGTGCTGAAGGGCCATGGCCAGGTGCTGGACATCTCGGTGGATGACCTCGACACGCTGTTCCGCCGCACCGAGCAGCAGGCCTTCCGCCGCCGCTTCGGCGAGACCCGCTGCCGCGACCTGATGTCGCGCGACGTGCTGACGGTCGACTACGCCACCGAGCTGGCCGATGCCTGGCGCCTGATGCACACGCACCAGGTGCAGGCCCTGCCGGTGGTGGACCGGGCGCGCCGCGTGATCGGCATCGTCACCCGCGGCGACTTCCTGCAGCACGTGGACCTGGGCGACTACCGCAGCGTGGGCAGTCGCCTGGGCGCCTTCCTGCGCCGCACCGCGCACAGCCACTCCAGCAAGCACGAGGCGGTCGGCCAGATCATGCACACGCCGGTCGTCACGGTGCCGCAGGACACGCCGATCGCCGAACTCGTGCCGCTGATGGCCGGCGCCGGCCTGCACCACCTGCCGGTGGTCGACGACGCGCGCCGCCTGGTCGGCATCGTCACCCAGACCGACCTGGTCGCGGCGCTGTACGAAACCAGCCTGGCCGCATTGCGCGAGCCGGCGGCGGCCTGAGCATGCTGCAGCCCATCACCGGTTTTCACCAGGACGAGGAAGGCCATTGGGTGGCCGAACTGGCCTGCGGCCACAACCAACACGTGCGCCATGACCCGCCCTGGCAGAGCCGGCCGTGGACGCAGACGGTCGGGGGCCGGCACCGGGTGCTGGGGCAGGTGCTGGAATGTCGCAAGTGCGATGCCGGCGCACCGCCGGACCTGCCAGGCGGCTGAACCGGCTGAGCAGCCTGCGCCGGGCCCGACGCGCCGGCCAGGCAAGCTTCAGATCGCGCGCACCGCCTGCAGCGCATGCAGGACCTCGGCGCGGGACTGGGCCAGCGCTGCGCCGTCCCGCGCACGGGGTCTCGAAAGCGGCACCTCAATGTCGGCCGAGAGGCGACCCGGCTGGCTGTCCAGCACCCACACGCGGTCGGCCAGGTAGGCCGCTTCGTCGATGTCGTGCGTGACCAGCAACAAGGTGCTGGCATGTCGCCGCGCCAGGCCCAGCAGCAGGTCCTGCAGCCGCATGCGCGTGAAGGCGTCCACGGCGGAGAAGGGCTCGTCCAGCAGCAGCACGCGCGGCTGGTTGAACAGGCCCCGGGCGATGGCCACGCGCTGGGCCTGACCGCCGGAGAGCTGCTTGGGCAAGGCGCCGCCCAGGCCGTCCAGCCCGACCTCGGCCAGCAGCCCGGCGACGCGGGGATCGCCGGCGCCGCGGCGGCCGATGTCGAAGGCGACGTTCTCGGCCACGGTCAGCCACGGGAACAGCCGCGGTTCCTGGAAGATGAAGCCGATCTCGCGGCTCAAACCGTGCTGTGGCTGCCCCGCCAAGGTGATGCGGCCTTCGAAGCCGGTTTCCAGCCCGGCGACGATGCGCAGCAGCGTGCTCTTGCCGCAGCCGCTGGCGCCGACGATGGCGACGATCTCGCCAGCCTGCACCTGCGTGCGCACACCTTGCAGCACGCAGCGCTCGCCAAAGGCGTGCCGGCGCACGTCGATCTGCAGCAGTGGTTCGGGCTTGCTCATCGCACTGCGCCGCCGTGGTCGAAGGTGTCGCGCCAAGCCAGCAGCCGGCGCTCCAGCGCCTGCATCAGGCGGTCGCTCAGCTGGCCCAGCACGGCCAGCAGCAGGATGGCGGCGAGCACGATGTCGGCCCGGCTGGTTTCGCGGCCGTCGGTCAGCAGGTAGCCCAGGCCTTTGCTGGCGGCGATCAGCTCGGCCGCGACCATGAACATCCAGGCCAGGCTCAGGCCGTTGCGCAGCCCGGTGAAGACCGCCGGCATCGCCGCGGGCAGCAGCACGCGGCCGACCAGCGCCAGCGGCGACAGCCGCGCCAGCCGCGCGACCTCGACCAGCTTGCGGTCCACGTCCCGGAAGCCCGAGGACACGCCCATGTAGACCGGGAAAAACGCGCCGATGGCGATCAGCACGACCTTGGGCGCCTCGTCGATGCCCAGCCACAGCAGCAAGAGCGGCACCCAGGCCAGCGACGGGATGGCGCGCAGCGCCTGGCAGCTCGGGTCCAGCAGGCGTGCGCCCAAGGGAGACAGGCCGACCAGCGCACCGGCCAGCACCGCCAGCGCCGCGCCCAGCGCAAAACCCGCGGCCACGCGCGCGGTGCTGGCGGCGATGTGCGCAGCCAGGCCTTGCGGGCCCATCGCGATCAGCGTCTCCAGCACCGTGCTGGGGGGAGGCAGCAGGTTGGCGCTGATCCAGCCCATCCGCGGCGCGGCCTCGGCCAGCAGCAGCACCAGCGCCGGCAGGATCCAGCCCACCGGCCAGCGGCGGGCTGGCCGGGCGCGCGCCGGTGGCGCTTCGGCGTCTTCGCGCGGCGCAGCGGCAGCGTCCAGCATCGTCGGGTCGGCGGCCATGTCTGCCAGTCTCAAGCCTTGATCAGGCCCTGGGCGAAGCGCGTGTCCACCAGTGCTTCCACCGTCTTGACCAGGTCGGTGCCGGGCTTGACCAGCTGCTCTTCCAGCAGGATGGGCGCGGCGGCCTGCAAGGCCTTGATGTGTTCGGCCGATGGTTGCGGCTGGCTCAGGTCGGTGCGCAGCTTGAGCTGCAGCAGCGCGACCTGCAGCGAGACCTTGGCCTCCTCGCTGAGGATGCGCGCGGCCTCGCTGGTGTTGGCGATGGTCCAGAGGCGGGCGCGCTCGTAGGCGGCGATCACCCGCTTGACCAGCGCCGGCTGCCTGGCCAGGAAGTCCTCGCGCACGTTCAGGAAGCCGTAGGTGTTGAAGGCCACGTTGCGGTAGAGCAGGCGCGAGCCGGCGTCCAGCTCGCTGGCGGCCATCATCGGGTCCAGCCCGGCCCAGGCGTCCACCCGGCCCTGCTCCAGCGCGGCGCGGCCGTCGGCATGCTGCAGGCCGATGTGCTCGATGTCGCTGCGATGCAGCTTCACGGTCTGCAGCGCGCGCAGCAGGAACAGGTACGGGTCCGTGCCCTTGGTCGCGGCGATCTTCTTGCCCTTCAGGTCGGCCAGGGTCTTGATTGGCGAGTCCTTGGGCACGACCAGCGCGGTCCACTCGGGGCGCGAGAAGATGTAGGGTGTGCGGATCGGGTTGCCATTGGCCTTGGCCAGCAGTGCGGCCAGGCCGGCGGAGGAGCCGATGTCGATGCTGTTGGCATTGAGGTATTCCAATGCCCGGTTGCTGCCGGCGCTGAAGACCCACTTGACGGCGATGCCGTCGCGCTTCAAGTCTTCCTCCAGCCAGCCGAACTTCTTCAGCACCAGGCTGACGGGCGAGTAGGTGGCGTAGTCCAGCCGCAGCTCGGTGAGGGTGTCGGCGGCGTGGCCCAGCACGGGAATCACCGCGGGGGCCAGCGTGGCGCCGGCCAGCGAGAGAACGGAGCGACGTTGCATCGGGTACTGCTTTCGTAGAGGCGTCAGGATGTCGTGGTGCCCAGCTTCACCTGCCGGCCGGCGTGCTCGGCCGGCAGCCGGTCGCCCTGGGCAAACAGCTTGTGGCGCAGCGAGCCGGGCGTGTAGGCCGTGCGGTAGCGCCCACGGCGCTGCAGCTCGGGCACGACCCAGCGCACCACGTCTTCCATGGTTTCATGGCTCAGCGCGTAGGTCAGGTTGAAGCCGTCGATGCCGGTGCGGTCCACCCAGTCTTCGAGCTGGTCCGCCACCTGCGTGGGGCTGCCGACGAGGACCGGCCCGCGGCCGCCCAGGCCGACGAACTCGGCCGCTTCGCGCACGGTCCAGCGGCGGCTCGGGTCCGCCGCGCTGAACGAGGCCAGTGCGCTGCGGCCGGCTTCGGTGTCCATGTATTCGATGGTCGCGTCCAGCGGGTAGCGGCTGAAGTCCACGCCGGTCCAGCCGGAGAGCAGGGTCAGCGAGGCATCGATGTCGATGTAGCGCTGGTAGTCGGCCAGCTTGTCCTGCGCCTGGGCTTCGCTTTCGCCGGTGATCACCAGTGCCTGCGTGAAGATGCGCAGCGACCCGGGCGGGCGGCCAGCCTCGGCCAGCGCACTGCGCAGGCTGTCGACCTGGCGCGCGATCACCGTCTGGCTCGGGCCGCTCATGAAGACGCATTCGGCATGCCGCGCGGCAAAAGCCTTGCCGCGCGACGAGGTGCCGGCCTGGTACAGCACGGGAGTGCGCTGCGGCGAGGGCTCGCAGAGGTGGATGCCGGGCACCTGGAAGCGCGGGCCGTGGTGGGCGATGGCATGCACCTTGGCCGGGTCGGTGAACACGCGGCCGGCCTTGTCCAGGCGCACCGCGTCGTCGTCCCAGCTCTGTTCCCAGAGCTTGTAGACGACCTCCATGTACTCGTCGGCCAGGTCGTAGCGGTCGTCGTGCGCGAGCTGGCGGTCCAGCCCGAGGTTGCGCGCGGCGCTGTCCAGGTAGCCGGTGACGATGTTCCAGCCGACGCGGCCACCGGTCAGGTGGTCCAGCGTGCTCATGCGGCGGGCGAACGGGTAGGGATGTTCGTAGGTCAGCGCGCACGTCACGCCGAAGCCCAGGTGCGTGGTGGCCTGGGCCATCAGCGGCACCAGGGCCAGCGGGTCGTTCAGCGGCACCTGCGTGGCATGGCGCAGCGAGGCGTCCAGGCTGCCGCGGTAGACGTCGTAGACGCCTAGCACGTCGGCCAGGAACACGCTGTCGAACAGGCCGCGCTCCAGCAGCTGCGCGAGTTCGACCCAGTGCGCGGCTTCGCGGTAGTGGTGCGAGCGGTCGCGCGGGTGCGCCCACAGGCCGGGCGACTGGTGCCCTGCCGCGTTCATCTGGAACGCGTTGAACCTGATCAAGTTCCCAGCCATGCCGGCGCTCACTTGGTGGTGGTCTGCAGCGCCTGCTGGTAGTCCGTCTTCACGAAGCCGGCGAAGCGCTGCTCGGTGACGGCCAGGAATTCGCGCGAGCGGTAGGCCTCGGCAATGTCCTTGACCCAGGGCTTGGCCAGGTCCTCGGTGCGCACCGCGACGACGTTCTGGTAGGTCGGGCCGGTCTTCTCCAGCGCCAGCGCCTCGGTCAGTTTCAGGCCGGAAGCCAGCGCGAAGTTGCCGTTGACAAACGAGTAGTCGGTGTCGTCCAGCGAGCGCGGCAACTGCGCGGCTTCGAGCGGGATCAGCTTGATCTGCTTGAGGTTCACCGCCACGTCTTTTTCAGACGCGCGGATCGGGTCCACGCCCTCGCGCAGCTTGATCCAGCCGATCTCCTGCAGCACCATCAGCGCGCGGGCGGCGTTGGTCGGGTCGTTGGGCAGCGCCACGGCGGCGCCGGGCTTCACGTCCAGCGTCTTGTGCTTGTGGCTGTAGATCGCGATGGGGGCGGTCGGCACCTTCAGCAGCTCGCTGATCGCCAGCTTGTTCTCGGTCGAGAACTTGGTCAGGTAGACGATGTGCTGGAAGGCATTGGCGTCCAGCGCGCCCTGGGCCAGCGCGAAGTTGGGCTGGATGTAGTCGTTGAATTCGACCACCTTGACGGTGTAGCCCTTTTTCTCCAGCAGCGGCTTGATGCCCCACTTGACCTGGTCCGCATACGGGCCGGCGGTGGCGCCGATCGTCAGCGTCTTCTTGGCTTCCTCGGCCAGCGCAGGCAGCGTGGCCAGGCTGCCCAGCAGCAGCACGGCGGTGGCACCCAGCAAGGGACGGCGGGCGAGGGTCATCGGAACATCCTTCTTGGCGAACACGGGCGCGGCGGCCCGGAAAAAGCGACGTGACGGCCGCTGGTGGCAAGCGGGTCAGCGCTTGTCCAGCCGGCGCGCCACGGTGTTGCCGGTGAACTGCAGCAGTTGCACCAGCAGCACCAGCAGCGCGACGGTGAAGACCATCACGTCGGTCTGAAAGCGGTAGTAGCCGTAGCGGATCGCCAGGTCGCCGATGCCACCGCCACCGACCACACCGGCCACCGCCGAGTACGACAGGAAGCTGATGGCCAGCACCGTGAGCGCCAGCACCAGGCCCGAGCGGGCCTCGACCAGCAGCACGCGCAGGACGATCTGCAGGTCCGATGCGCCCATGGCCTGGGCCGCCTCGATCACGCCGCGCGGCACCTCGCGCAGGTTCTGCTCGACCAGGCGCGCGAAGTAGGCGATGGCCGCAAACGACAGCGGCACTGCCGCGGCGACCGGCCCGATGGAGCTGCCGGCGACCACGCGGGTCACCGGCGCCAGCGCGACCAGCAGGATGATGAAAGGAAAGGAACGCACGGTGTTGACCAGCCAGCCGACCAACCCGTGCAGCCAGGGCCGCTGCAGCGGCTGCCCCGGCCCGAGCAGGAACAGCCAGATGCCCAGCGGCCCGCCGAGCAGGACCGCGGCCGCCAGACCCAGCGCCAGCATCAGCCCGGTCTGGCCCAGCGCGGTGCCCAGATCGGGCAGCAGCGCGGCAATGTTGGGCGTCAACAGCTCGGACAACATCTCAAGCAGGTGCTCAGGCAAGCGCGGCATCCGGCCAGGCCAGCGCCGCTTCGCGTGCGCGCAGCTGCTGCAGCTCGCGGCCCAGCCGGGTCACCGCCGGCACGCGGCTGTCGCCCACCGCAAAACGCTCGGCGATCTGGCCGTCTTCGATCACCGCGACATGGCGGCACAGCGTGTCGATCACCGCCAGCTCATGGGTCACGATGACGATGGTCACGCCCAGCTGGGTGTTGATGTCGCGCAGCGTGGCCAGCAGCGATTCAGTGGTCTCGGCGTCCAGCGCCGAAGTCGGTTCGTCGCACAGCAGCACCGCGGGCTGGCTGGCCAGCGCGCGGGCAATCGCCACGCGCTGCTTCTGCCCGCCGGAGAGCTGGGCCGGGAAGCTGTGCTGCTTGTCGGCCAGGTCGACCAGCGCCAGGCATTCGTGCACGCGCCTGGCAATGCCCGCGGCCTTGCCGCCCTGCAGCTTGTGCAGGCGCAGCGGGAAGGCCACGTTGTCGAACACGCTGGCGTTCTGCAGCAGGTTGAACTGCTGGAAGATCATGCCGATCTGCTGGCGCGCGTCGCGCAGCGCCGGCTTGCTCAGCGCCGTCAGCTCGCGGCCGGCCACCCACACGCGGCCCTGGTCCGGCCGCTCCAGCAGGTTGATCAGCCGCAGCAGGGTGCTCTTGCCTGCGCCGCTCTTGCCGACCAGGCCAAACACGTCGCCGCGCTGCACTTCCAGCGAGGTCGGTTTCACCGCGTCGAAGTGAGCGCCGCCGGGCAGCAGAAAGCGCTTGGCGACGCTTTCCAGGCGGATCAGCGGCTCGGGCGCCGGGGCGGCCACAGCGGAAGGCGTGGCGGAAGCGAGCGACAGCAGGCTCATCGAATGATCCTCGTGGGCACAGCCGCTCACACTCAGGCGTAAGGGCTGGGTTCGGGCGGGCGGCCATCGAGCCGGAAGCGGCCGATGTCGCGCTGCTTCAGGTCCACCGGGTCGTGCAGCGTGTGCACGCGCGCATTGCGCCAGAAGCGGTCCAGTGCCAGGCGCTGGCTGGTGGCGCTGGCGCCGGCCAGCTCGAAGACGTCGCTGCTGATGGCCATGGCCGCGCGGTGCGCCAGCACCTTGGCCTCGGCCACCTCCACGGCCAGCTCGCCGCGCTGCGCGGCGGTCAGCGCGTCGCCGGCGTCCAGCGCGGCCTGCAGCTGCTGCGCGGCAGCGTCGGTCACCAGCTGGGCCGGGCGCAGCTGCAGCCACAGCTCGCCGTAGCGGTGCTGCACCAGCGGCTCGTCGGCCAGGCTGTCGGCATCGCCGTTCAGCCAGGGGCGGGACTTTTCCAGCGTGTGGCGCCGGCCGGCTTCGAAGGCGGCTTGCGCCAGGCCAATGTAGAGATTGGCCATGATGAGCTGCGAGACCAGCGTGCGCAGCGTGGCGCGTGGCGTGGGCGGCGTGTCTGGGCCTTGCAGCAGGTCACGCTGCGGCACGAACACGCGCTCGAACAGCACGGTGCCGCTGTCGGTCTGGCGCTGGCCGAAGCTGTCCCAGTCCTCGCGCACGGTGACGCCGGGTGCCCGCGTGTCCAGGTGCAGGATCAGCCGGCCCGCAGGCGGATGCTGGGTTTCCATCTCGAGGTTGCTGCGCGGCGCCACGGCCGAGACCACCAGCCGGTCCGAGCCGACCGAGCCGGAGGCATAGCTCTTCTGCCCGTCCAGCTGCCAGCCGCCGGTCACCACGGTGGCCACCAGCCGGGTGTCCAGCGGGTTCAGCGCATTGCCCCAGAACCAGCCTTCGGACTGCGAGCGTGGCAGCAGTTCACGCTGCTGGGCCTCGCTGCCGTAGAGCAGCACGGTGGCGATCTGCAGGTGATGGAAGGCGAAGACGTGTGCCAGCGCGCTGTCGGCCTGCGCCAGCCGCCGCACCACGCCGTAGAAGGTCGGCCAGTCCGCGCCCAGGCCGCCCGCGCTGCGCGGAATCGTCAGCCCCAGCAAGCCACTGTCGCGAATGGCCACGCGCTCCGCAGCGGCGTGTCCGCCGCTGCGGTCGCGTTCTACGGCGGTGGCCTCCAACCGGCGCGCCAGGCGCTCTGTGGTGTCGGCAACGGAGATGACAGCGTCCATGCAACACAGTGTTGCGTGACGCGCGGTGCTGGCCAACGAACGTTTCCGCTTGTGCTTGTTGCGAAACCGAGCAGAGGCCGCGCCGGGTCGGGCGGCGCCCAAATGCAGAACAGGCCCCGCAGGGCCTGTTCAATGGCTTGTTGGCCCTGCCGTCAGAAGGTTTCCCAATCGGCCGAGGCATCGGCCGTCACGGCCGCTGGTGCGGGCTTGGCAGCGCGCGGTGCCGGGGCGGGCGCGTGGCTGGGTTTGGCCGTGGCGTGCGGGGCTGCGTGCGGTTTTGCGCGCGGCGCAGCGGGGGCCGGCTTCACCGGTGCAAAGCTGTGCTTGGGCGCAGCGGCCTGTGCCTTCGCCGGTGCCACCGTTTCGCCATGCCTGAGCTTGAACACCGCAACGGCTGCCACCAGTTGCTGGGCCTGCTGCTTCAGGCTTTCGGCCCCGGCAGCGGACTCTTCCACCAGCGCGGCGTTCTGCTGCGTGGCCTGGTCCATCGCGGTGACGGCCTGGCCGACCTGGGCCACGCCTGCGGCCTGCTCGCGCGAGGCCGAGCTGATCTCGCCGACGATGCTGGTCACGCGACCGATGGAGCGCACCACCTCGTCGATGGTCGCGCCGGCCTGGTCCACCTGCGCGGTGCCTTGTTCCACCCGCTCGCTGCTCTGCGTGATCAGGCCCTTGATCTGCTTGGCCGCCTCGGCCGAGCGCTGCGCCAGGCTGCGCACTTCGGAGGCGACGACCGCAAAGCCGCGGCCTTGCTCGCCGGCGCGGGCCGCTTCGACGGCGGCGTTCAGCGCCAGGATGTTGGTCTGGAAGGCAATGCCGTCGATGGTGCCGATGATGTCGGCGATCTTCTTCGAGCTTTCGCTGATGCCGCGCATGGTCTCCACCACCTGCTGCACCGCCACGCCGCCGCGGCCGGCCACGTCGCTGGCGGTCGCCGCCAGTTCGTTGGCCTGCTGGGCGTTGTCGGCATTGGCGCGCACGGTGGCGCCCAGTTCGTCCATTGAGGCCGCGGTTTCTTCCAGCGCGGCGGCCTGCTGCTCGGTGCGGGCCGAAAGGTCGCTGTTGCCCGAGGCGATCTGCGCCGAGCCGGTGGCCACGCCTTCGGCGTTCTGGCGCACGTGGCCCACGATGTCGGCCAGGCGTTGCTGCATTTCCTTCAGCGCGCGCAGCAGCTGGCCGGTCTCGTTTTCGCCGCTGGCGTCGAACTCGGCGGTCAGGTCGCCGGCCGCCACGCCGCGCGCCACGCGCACGGCTTCATGGATGGGCCGGGTGGTGCTGCGCACCGTCCAGATGCACACCGCGACGGCCGCGGCCAGCGCCAGGCCGATCAGCGTGCCGACCATGGCCAGTGCGCTGGCGACTTCCTGGTCCGCTTCCGCGCCGGCCTGTTCCATCAGCTTGCCGCCCAGCGTCACCATCTCTTCGACGGCGCTCATGTAGGCCACCTGGCGCGGGCGCACCTCGGTCAGCAGCACGGTCTTGGCCTCTTCCAGTTTGCCCTGCTTGAGCAGGCCCAGCACCTTGTCACGCGGGCCGCGGTAGGCGGCGCGGGCGGCGGCCAGCTTCTCGAAGCCTTCCTTGCCCTTGGGCGTGGTCATGATGCTCTTCAGCGCCTCGAACTGTTCGGCCGTGCGCTTGCTGACCGCGTCGATGTCGTCGTACAGCGCCTTGGCATCGGCAGGGTCGGTGACGATGAACAGCTCGCGGATGTTGCGGGCCACCGTGGCATTGGCTTCCTTGATGGTCAGGAAGCGCTGCACCTTGGGATAACGGTCCCGCACCGCCAGCTCCAGCTTGGCATTGATGGCGTTGACCTTGAGGATGGAAATCGCGCCCAGCACCGCGACCAGGATCGCCATCATGGTGAAACCCAGCACCAGCCGGGTGGAAATCTTCATGTCTTGAATCCGCATCGGGCACTCCGAGTTCGTTGCTCGGTCATTTATCGGCCGCCTTGTGGGTTGCTGAAGGATGACGTAAGCGTCAGTGCGCTGAGCTGATACCGGGCCGAAGCGGGCTCACAAGGCTCCATGCCTTGGCGGCAGCTTGTCGTTGAGCACATGGTTGCCGACCGCGTGGTATTTCCAGCGCACCGGGTCGTGCAGTGTGTGGGTGCGGGCGTTGCGCCAGAAGCGGTCCAGGCCCAGGTTGCCCAGCGTGGCGGCGGTGCCGCAGAGTTCGAACAGGCGGGTGCTGGCGTCCAGCGAGAAGGTGGTGCTCAAGGCGCGGGCTTCGGCCACGGCGATGGAGGCTTCGGCGACGCTGCGTTCGGTCGGGCGCAGCTGGGCGGCATCCAGGAAGCGGGCGGCGCGGCGCAGCAGGGCATGGGCTGCGGCCTGCTGGACCTTCAGCTCGCCGATCTGCTGGATGGCCAGCGGGTCGTCGGCGGCACGGGCCAGGCCGCTGTCCATCCACGGGCGGGCGTGTTCGCGCAGGAAGGGCAGCGTGGCCGCCAGCGCGCCCTGGCCGATGCCAAGGTCGATGGCGGCATGCAGGATCTGCGCAAACGGGCCGATGGTGGACGGTTGCTCGAACGAGGCCTGGAAGGGCACGACCCAGCCGGGCTCGACTTCGGTGTTGTCGAACACCACGCTGCCGCTGCCGGTCAGGCGCTGGCCCATGCCGTCCCAGTCATCGATGACGGTGACGCCTGGCGCATTGCGCGGTACGAAGGCCAGGTACTGCACTTCGCGGCCCTCTTCCTCGGTGACCACCAGCGTGGGGATCCAGTGTGCATACAGCGCGCCGGTGCAGTAGAACTTGCGGCCTTCGATGCGCCAGCCGCTGCCGGCGCGCGTGAGCCGCGTGCGGCGCTTGAAGTCCTTGTGGCCGATCTCGGCCAGCGCGTTGCCAAAGCGTTCGCCGGCCATCACGCGGTCGTAGAAGAAGCGCTGCTGCGAACGGCTGCCGCCCACGCGCAGGACTTCCAGCGCGTAGAAATGGTTCTGCGGGATCTGGCCCAGCGAGCCATCTGCCGCCGAGATCAGCGCGGTGACCTCGGCCAGCGTGGCGCTGCTGGCGCCCAGGCCGCCATGCTCGCGTGGCACGCTGATGGCCCACAGGCCGCTGGCGACAAAGGCGTCCAGTTCGGCCCAGGGCAACGTGCGCGACTGGTCCCGGGCGGCGGCGCCGGGGGCAAATTCGGCGGCCAGCTGGCGCGCGGCGCGCACGGCGGCAGCGTCGTCCGGCAGGCGGGCAGGGCGCTGCAGCGGCGGGTCGGCCGGCTTGAGCTGGCGGGCTGGGGCGGGTGTGGGCGTGAGCAGCAGGGACATGGGGGAAGTCGGGGCTGACGAGGCTGACGGAGCGCTCAGTTCCACGAGTGGCGCGCCGGCAGCACGCCATTGAGATGGTGGTTGCCAATGAGCTGCAGCTTCCAGCGCACCGGGTCGTGCAGCGTGTGCACGCGGGCGTTGCGCCAGTGGCGGTCCAGATGGCGCGAGAGCCGGGTGGCGGACGAGCCGGCCAGCTCGAACAGCTGCTCGCTGGCGGCCAGCGCGGCGCGGGTCGTCATCACCTTGGCTTGCGCGACGGTGACCGAGGCGTGCGCGCTGGCCTCGGCGCTCAAAGGCGTCCAGCGGCCTTCGGCATCCAGCGCGCTGGCCGCCAGTTCGTCCAGCACGCTGGCCGCCAGTTCGTCCAGCGTGCTGGCGGCTTCGCGCAGCAGCTCGTGGGCCGCATGCAGCGTGATCTGCAGCCGGCCGACCTCGGCGATCAGGTGCGGGTCGTCACTGGCGCGTTCCAGGCCGGAGTCGACCCAGGGGCGGGCACGTTCGCGCACGTAGATGAGCGCGTCGGCCAGCGCGGCCTGTGCAATGCCCTGGTCGATGGCGGCCTGGATCAGCTGCGACACCGGGCCATAGAGCCCAGGCCGCTCGGCCAGCCGCCACAGCGGCAACACGTCTTCCGGGTCCACCTGCACCTGGTCGAAGCGCACGCTGCCGCTGGCGGTGGTGCGCTGGCCAAAGGCATCCCAGTCGTCGATCACCTGCACGCCGGGCGCGTCAGCCGGCACCCAGGCCTGCACAGGGCGGCCCTTGGCGTCCAGCGCGCGGGTGGGAATGCGGTGGGCGAACAAGGCCCCGGTCGAATAGAAGCGCTGGCCGTTCAAGGTCAGCCCGCCGTCCTCGCGGGGGACCAGCTTGGGGCCGCCGCGCAGGATGGTGGGCGCTTCGGCGGACTTGCGCTCCGGCCCGGCATTGCCCAGCCGCAGACCGTCCAGCGCCTCGGCGTAGAAGCGCTGCTGCTGCGCCTGGCTGCCGGCTTCGCGCAGCACGCCCAGCAGCGCGAAATGGTTTTGCGGGACCTGGCCGAGGGCCGGGTCCGCGGCGCACAACGTGACGAAGACTTCGGCCAGCGTCAGGCACGAGACCTGGGCACCGCCGAAGCGGCGCGGCACCGTCATGCCGCCCAGGCCGCTCTCGGACCAGCGCTGCAGCTCGTCCCACGGCAGCCGGCGTTGGTGGTCGCGCTCCGCGGCGCCGGTCGCGAACTCTGCGGCCAGCTGCCTGGCGACTTGCAGGGCCTCGGCGTCGTCACGGATGCGGTGCACACGCTCTGGCTCAGGGCGCGGCGGCGATGAGCGAGGGGGCGCAGAGGCGGGTGTTCCATCGGCGACCGCCTCGTGAGCGGAGGCCAGCGCGGGCGCGGTGATCACGGTCATGTTGCTGGCATTGCAGCGCATGGCCTCGCGCGCGGCCACGAAGAAATTCGGGTTTGCTTATCCGGTGGCCGTGCCCTTCAGCAGCCCACCGCTGGTGAAGAAGTTGCCGCCACCCAGGTGATGCAAGGCCCGCTGCGGCTCGGGCAGGTCCTGCCAGTGCCCGTCCTTGAACGCGAAGTCCTCCGCCCAGGCGGCGACGACTTCAGCGAGGAACAGATCGTAGGTGGCTTCGTTGTGCGGCTCGGGGTAGACCTTGCATTCCAGCCAGGCCAGGCAGCCTTCGACCAGCGGGGCAGGGACTTGCGAGGCCGGTGTGGTGGCAATGCCGTAGGTGGCGAACTTGTCGCGCTCGCGGCCGCTGGTGTTGCCGACGGCGACCACCATGTCGAGCTGTGCGGCGTTGGGCACCGAGAGCACGAAGCTGCCGGATGCGGCGATCAGCTCGCGCGTGAAGGTGGCCTTGTCGATCACCACCGCGACCTTGGGCGGCAGGAAGTCCAGCGGCATGTTCCAGGCTGCGGCCATCACGTCGCGCCGGCCGGCGCCGTCGCCGCTGGCGACGAGCACCGTGGGGCCGTGGTTGAGCAGGCGGCTGGCGTGTTTCAGGTCGACTGGGATGCGCATGCGGCGGATGGTATCGCCCACTGCCGCATGCGAGGCGTGCTCAGGGGCGTGCAGGCCCCTGACGCAGCGTGGCCTGGCTGACGAGTGCGCCGGCCGGCACGTCGTCGGTCAGCCAGACGTTGCCGCCAATGCGGGCGCCCTGGCCGATGCTCACGCCGCCGAGCACGGTGGCGCCAGCGTGCAGCACCACGTCGTCGCCCACCGTGGGGTAGGCCAGCAGCGTGGTGCTGCCGGGCTGGCGCGGGCTGTCGCCAGCGTCCAGCGTGACGGCCTGGTGGATGCGCACCTGGCGACCGATGCGCACGCCCTCGCCGATCACGACGCCATTGCCGTGGTCGATGAAGCAGCCGGCGCCGATGGTGGCGCCGGGATGGATGTCGATGCCGGTGCGGCTGTGGGCCAGGTCGGCCACCATGCGGGCCAGCAGGCGCGCGCCCAGGCGGTGCAGGCGATGGGCCACGCGGTGGTGGATCATGGCCCGCACGCCGGGGCAGCAGAGCAGGATCTCGTCGACATTGCGGGCGCTGGGCTGGCCGTGGAAGGCGGCGGCGACGTCGCTGTCCAGCAGCGAGCGGATCACCGGCAGCGAGCGCGCCAGGTTGTTGACGACCTGGCGAGCCAGTTCGGGCAGCTCGCCGCGGTTGCGTTGCTCGTCGTCCAGCAGGCGGGCGTCGTGCGCCAGCTCCAGCCGCACCTGGCCTTGCAGGAACTGCAGCGTCTGGCCCAGCGTGCGGCGCACGTAGATGTCTTCTTCCTGCGGGCGCAGCTCGGGCGGACCCAGGCGCATCGGGAACAGCACGCCACAGAGGTCGTCCATGATGTGGGCGACGGTGTCGGGCGAGGGCAGTTCACGGCCGGCAGGTTCGCGCGAGCGGCCGCTGGCTTCGCGCCAGCTCAGGCGCACGGTGCGCAGCGAGGTGACGATCTGGTCCAGGTCGAGCTGGGCGTCGGCCGGGCTCAGTGTGTCGTTCACGGGTTCCAGTTGAACGGGCGCGGGCACGATGGGGCCGTGGGGGTCAGGCGCGCCCAGTGGCTGCATGGCAGCCGGGCGGGTGAGCGATTGCAGCAGATCTGTGGCGTTCATGGCGGGCTCGGCGGTAGGCGTTGAAGATCAAAGACAAAGCAAGGGTTCTCAGCGAATGGCTTCAGCGTAAGGGCCGGGCTGCGACGACGGAACGAATCAAAGGGCCGCTGCTTATTCGGTTTGTGATTTCGGCGGGGCCGGGCTCAGGCGCTTTGGGCGAGCGGCAGCACCTTGTCGGTTGGTCCGTTGTACAGCGCGCCATTGCTGGCCAGCTCCGGATGCTGCAGCTCGGGCCGGCTCAGGCCCTCGCGCAGCAGCTCCTTCTGCAGCTCGGCGGTGACGACTTCGCGCGTCAGCGGCGGCGCGAAGGCGCGGATGAACTCGAACACGATGTCGCGCAGTGGCTCGCCGCGGCGCACCGCCAGCCGGGTCAGGTTGGGCGCAAACAGGTTGCGAGCATCCAGCGCCACCATGTGCTCGTTGTCCCGCTCGGGCTGGTGCGCAATCGCCGCGACGATGCCCACCCCCATGCCCAGTTCGACATAGGTCTTGATCACGTCGGCATCCATCGCTTCCATCGCCAGCTGTGGCGCCAGGCCGGCGGCGGCAAAGGCTTGGTCCAGCGAGGCCCGGCCGGTGAAGCCGCGCTCGTAGGTGATGAGCGGGAAGCGCGCCAGGCGGGCCAGCGTCAGCGGCTTGCCGTCGGTCAGCGGGTGGCCCTTGGGCACCAGCACCAGGTGGGTCCAGCTGTAGCAGGCCAGGGTCAGCAGGCCTGCGTGCCGGGCCAGGCCTTCGGTGGCAATGCCGATGTCCACCTCGCGGCGCAGCAGCTGCTTGGCGACCTGGTCCGGCGAACCTTGGTGCAGCGTCAGGCCGATGTGCGGATGCTGGGCGCGGAAGGACATCACGGCCGGCGGCAGCGCGTAGCGGGCCTGCGAATGGGTGGCGGCAATCGTCAGCTGGCCGGAGGCTTCCCTGGCGTAGTCGCGGCCGACGTGGCGCAGCTTCTCGGCATGCACCAGCATGCGCTCGACGATGGGCAGCATGCGCTCGCCCGGCGGCGTGAGGCCCACCAGGCGCTTGCCGCTGCGGGCGAACAAGGCCAGGCCCAGTTCGTCTTCCAGCTCGCGGATTTGGCGACTGACACCTGGCTGGGAGGTGTGCAGCACCTGGGCCACTTCGGTGAGGTTGAAACCCTGGCGCGCGGCTTCGCGGACGGAACGCAGTTGCTGGAAGTTCAAGGCAATGTCCCCTGGTTGAGCGCGGAGAGCCAGTGGCCCACGCGTCGCTTGGTGTCAGGGGATTTTGGGGAGCCGGCCCTTGCCTGCGAAGGAAGCTTTCCGCCTTAACTCATGACCGGCGTGCACAGCCGATGACACGTCTGCTCACCAATGAAAAAGGGCTGCCGAAGCAGCCCTGGGTGACACGGGGGGAGGTACGGGTGGCAAGGAAGCGCTCAGACAGGCGCCGCAAACCGCGTCACGCGGCGCGGCTTCAGGTGCACGCGGCAGCCGTTGATCAGGTTCAGGCGGTCACGCGCGTTGATCCAGGCTTCGCGCGGCAGCTCCACGTCCACGTAGCTGCCGTCGTCGTCGCGCTTGAATTCGATGCGCGTGTTCGGGCCGACGGTCAGCGTCTGCGCCAGCGTCACGGCCCAGGTGTCGGCCTCGGCCGTGGCGACGATCTCCAGCTCGTGCGGGCGCACGTAGCTGACGTCGGCCTCGGCCTTGCCTGAAGCATTGCGGCCGTGGAACAGGTTCACGTCGCCGAGGAACTTCAGCACGAACGGCGTGGCCGGGTTGTCGTAGACCTCGTCCGGTGCGCCCTGCTGCTCGATGCGGCCTTCGTTCATCACGACGATGCGGTCGGCCACTTCCATGGCTTCTTCCTGGTCGTGCGTGACGAAGACGCTGGTGACGTGCATCTCGTCATGCAGGCGGCGCAGCCAGCGGCGCAGCTCCTTGCGCACCTTGGCGTCCAGCGCGCCGAAGGGTTCGTCCAGCAGCAGCACCTTGGGCTCGACCGCCAGCGCGCGGGCCAGCGCCACGCGCTGGCGCTGGCCGCCGGAGAGCTGGTGCGGGAAACGCTCGGCCATGGCGTCCAGCTGCACCAGCTTCAGCAATTCAGCGACCTTTTTCTTGATCGCCGCTTCGGATGGGCGGGTCTCGCGCGGCCGCACGCGCAGGCCGAAGGCAATGTTGTCGGCAATGCGCATGTGGCCAAACAGCGCGTAGTGCTGGAACACGAAGCCGACATTGCGGTCGCGCACGTCGGAGAAGGTCGCGTCGGCACCATGGAACAGCACGCTGCCGGAGTCGGGTTGTTCCAGCCCGGCAATCATGCGCAGCAGCGTGGTCTTGCCCGAGCCGGACGGGCCCAGCAAGGCGACCAGCTCACCCGAGGGAATCTCCAGGTTCAGGTTGTTGCAGACGGCGAGCGACCCAAAGCGCTTCACCAGGTTTTTGACTTCAATCGACATGATGAATTTCTCTCGGTTTTCAGTGAGCGCCTTGGGCGGCCGACGATTCACGCTTCACGCGCTGCTCGACGATGTACTTCAGCACCAGGCTGACCAGCGCCAGGCCGGCCAGCAGCGAGGCCACCGCGAACGAGGCGGCGAACTGGTACTCGTTGTAGAGGATCTCGATGTGCAGCGGCATGGTGTTGGTGAAGCCGCGCACATGGCCAGACACCACGGAGACTGCGCCGAACTCGCCCATGGCCCGCGCGTTGCACAGGATCACGCCATACAGCAGCGCCCATTTGACGTTGGGCAGCGTGACGCGCCAGAAGATCTGCCAGCCCGAAGCGCCGAGCACGCGCGCGGCCTCTTCCTGTTCCTGGCCCTGCGCCTGCATCAGCGGGATCAGCTCGCGGGCCACGAACGGGAAGGTCACGAAGACGGTGGCCAGCACGATGCCGGGCACTGCGAAGATGATCTTCAGGTCATGGTCGCGCAGCCATTCGCCCCACCAGCCCTGCAGGCCGAAGACCAGCACGTAGATCAGGCCGGCGATCACCGGGCTGACCGAAAACGGCAGGTCGATCAGCGTCAGCAGCAGGTCCTTGCCGCGGAAGTCGAACTTGGCGATCGCCCAGGCCGCGGCAACGCCGAACACCAGGTTCAGTGGCACCGAGATGCCGGCGGCGATCAGCGTGAGCTTGACGGCGGCCAGCGCGTCCGGCTCGACGATGGCGGCCACGTAGACCTCCCAGCCCTTCTTGAAGGCTTCGACGAACACGGCCACCAGCGGCACGAACAGGAACAGCGACAGGAACAGCAGCGCGATCAGGATCAGCGTGGTGCGGACCCAGGCCGGCTCTGTGGTGGACGACAGCGCGGAGCGCGCGCGCGTGCCTCGCTGCGAAACGGGTGCGCCGGGGGGCGCCGGCTGCGGCGTGGCAGCGTCGGGCAGGGGAATCTGGGCGGTGGTCATGCGAACCTCGGCAAAAACAGGGATTTGGGGAGGCTCAGCGGCCCTGGCGCTTGCGGGCCCAGGCCTGCAGCAGGTTGATGACCAGCAGCATCGTGAAGGCAATGCTCAGCATCACCACGGCGATGGCGGTGGCGCCGGCGTAGTCGTACTGCTCCAGCTTGGTGATGATGAGCAGCGGCGTGATTTCCGAGACCATCGGCATGTTGCCGGCGATGAAGATCACCGAGCCGTATTCGCCCAGCGCGCGGGCAAAGGCCAGCGCAAAGCCCGTCAGCAGCGCCGGTGCCAGCGAAGGCAGGATCACCTTGGTGAAGGTCTGCAGCCGCGAGGCGCCCAGCGTGGCCGCCGCTTCTTCGAGTTCCTTGGACAGGTCTTCCAGGATGGGCTGCACCGTGCGCACCACGAACGGCAGGCCGATGAAGGTCAGCGCGACGAACACGCCCACTGGCGTGAAGGCGACCTTGAACGGCACGTACTGGCCGATCCAGCCGGTCGGCGCGTAGAGGGCCGTCAGCGCGATGCCGGCCACCGCGGTGGGCAGCGCAAACGGCAGGTCCACCAAGGCGTCCACCACGCGCTTGAACGGGAAGGTGTAGCGCACCAGCACCCACGCGACCAGCATGCCGAACACGCCGTTGAGCAAGGCCGCCGCGAACGAGGCGCCGAAGGTCAGGCGGTAGGACGCGACGACGCGCGGCGACGCCACCGCGGCCCAGAAGCCGTCCCAGCTCAGCGTGAAGGTCTTCAGGAACACGGCCGACAGGGGGATCAGCACGATGATGCTGAGGTACAGCACCGTCATGCCCAGTGCCAGGTCGAAGCCGGGCAGCACGCTGCGGCGGCGCAGCAGCAGGCGCGACAGCCAGGGGCCGCGCGCCGGACGGCTGGCGGGATGGGCGGCAAGGGAGGCGGTGGTCACGGCGGGTCCTGGGGTGGGTGGTTCGGCTGTCCGGGGGCTGTCCAAGCAGCCTTTGCGCATGTGTTCATGCGTGAAGTGATGCTAGGCAGCGGCATCAAGTCGAGGAACGAAGCAAAACGCGCTTGCTTATGAGAAACGCGGCGGAAAGCCGCGCCCTGGCAGGAAAACCGCGCAAGCGCGGAGGCCGGGCACCCGCGCGCAGCGGTGCCCGGCCGCAGTCATCATTTGTTGACGTAGATGCTGTCGAAAACGCCACCGTCATTGAAGTGCGTCTTCTGGGTCTTGGCCCAGCCACCGAAGGTGTCGTCGATGGTGAACAGCTTCACGGCCGGGAACAACTTGGTGAATTGCGCGGCAGCCTTAGCGTCGACCGGGCGGTAGTAGTTTTCGCCCGCAATCTTCTGGCCTTCGGGCGAATACAGGTACTCGACATAGGCCTGGGCCACGGCACGCGTGCCGTGCTTGTCGACCACCTTGTCGACCATGGTCACCGGCGGCTCGGCCAGGATGCTGACCGAGGGCACGACGATCTCGAACTTGTCCGGGCCCAGTTCCTTGACGGCCAGGAAGGCTTCGTTTTCCCAGGCGATCAGCACGTCGCCGATGCCGCGTTCGACGAAGGTGGTGGTCGCGCCGCGGGCGCCGGAGTCCAGCACCGGCACGTTCTTGAACAGCGCGGTGACGAAGTCCTTGGCCTTGGCGTCATTGCCGCCCGGCTTCTTCAGCGCGTAGCCCCAGGCCGCCAGGTAGTTCCAGCGGGCGCCGCCAGAGGTCTTGGGATTGGGGGTGATCACCGCGACGCCCGGCTTGATCAGGTCATCCCAGTCCTTCACGCCCTTGGGATTGCCCTTGCGGACCAGGAACACGATGGTCGAGGTGTAGGGCGAGCTGTTGTGCGTCAGGCGCTTTTGCCAGTCGGGCGGAATCAGCTTGGCCTTCTCGCCGATCTCGTCGATGTCATAGGCCAACGCCAGCGTGACGACATCGGCCTCCAGGCCGTCGATCACCGAGCGGGCCTGCTTGCCAGAGCCGCCGTGCGACTGCTTGACCGTCACGGTGTCGCCGGTCTTGGTCTTCCAGTAGGCGGCGAAGGCCTTGTTGTAGTCCTGGTAGAGCTCGCGGGTGGGATCGTAGGAGACGTTCAGCAGCGTGACGTCCTTGGCAATGGCGGCGGCGCCGGTCAGGGCGAGCAGCGCGGCGGCGGCAAACTGGGCAATCGTGGTACGGCGGGACGGCATCGGAGGTTCCTCGGGGCGTTGTTGCAATCTGGAACCAGATGCTAGAAATCGCGCATCGAACGAGGAACGAATCAAAACGAGCTTTCTTATTCGATTTGTGCGGGGCAAGCGGCCTTGGCCAATGAAAAACGGGCGGCTCATGGCCGCCCGTCGGATGTGGCAACAGGCCTCGCCAGGTCGGCGCGCCCCGGGGCCGATGGGGTCAGAGGGTCGCGATGGACACCTCGGTCGACTTGACCAGCGCGACCACGTCGCGGCCCACGCGCAGGCCCAGCTCGTGCACCGAGCGGGTGGTGATGACCGAGGTCACGACCAGGCCCGACGGCATTTCCACGTCGACCTCCGAAACCACCGGGCCCTCGATGATTTCCTTGACCCGGCCACGGAACTGGTTGCGCGCGTTGACAGCGAGGATGCTCATGGTGATTGCCTTTTCTAATGACAGCGTTGAGTTCGGATGGGAGTTCGGGAGACCGTCAGGCCGCAATGCGGAAGCTGCAGGCTTCGTCGGGCTGCAACTGGGCCAGCGCCTTGGGCACATGCACCTGCAGCGCCACGCGATGGCCGAAGGCGTCTTCGACCCAGGTGCAGCCGTGGGCCAGCAGCTCGGCCGCCAGGCGGCCCGGCTCGACCCGGTAGCCCGCCACGCGCAGCTGCTGGGTGCAGGCCAGCAGGGCCGACACGTCGCGCGCTTCCAGCGCCTGGCGCAGGGCCTGGCCGGTGACGGGCAGCTCGACCGGAGCGTTGGCGATGTGGCTTGTCATGGCAGGTCTCCTGCGTGATGGAATGCCTTGATCATGGGCGCCGCCCCGGCTTGCGTGAACGAAGGCTTTCAGCTATCCATAGCCTGCCACCGCATAAAAGACCGGCTGCAAACACGTTCAGCGTGTTTCAACCCGTGTCCCGGCTGGGCGCGCCAGCAGGCAGCTGCTGATGCGAGGCGCGCAGCGCGCGTGCTAGCGTCCGCCGCATGAACATGGCCCGCGTGCCTTCCGAAGCCTCCGTGGCGCCCGCTGCTGCGCAGCCGCATGGCTTGCGGCTGCTGATGCGGCCGCATCCGGCATGGGGGCTGCTGATCTGGGGCCTGGCCGCGGGCCTGATGGCCTGGCTGGACGGCCATGTCGACCTGGCCGGGCTGGCCATGCTGCCGGTGCTGGCCGCGGCGCTGGCCGCGCTGTGCCTGCCGCTGGGCGTGTCGCTGGCGCTCAGCGCGCTGGCGGTGCTGGCCTTCAACTGGTGGTTCGTGCCGCCGCGCGGCAGCTTCCAGGTCGACCTGCGCCACCACGCCTTGCTGCTGGGCGCGATGCTGCTGGTCAACTGGATCGTCACCTGGCTGATGGTGGCGCAGCGCCGGCTGGCCGCGCAGCTGGCCCGCCAGGCCCGCCATGCACATCAGCTGCGCGAGTTGGGCGAGGCGCTGCGCGCGGTGGACGATCCGCTCGAACATGCCGGCCTGCTGTTCAGCCACCTGGCGCGCGAATTCCAGGGCGCGCCGGTGCTGATGCTGCTGCAGCAGCCCAAGCTGCCGGCGACCGATCTGCCCGAGGCCGTGCGCTGGTTCGGCGAGCCCGACGACGACACGCGCGTCGGCCTGTGGCTGTGCCTGCGCCAGTCGCGGGCGATGGGGCCAGGCACCGGCCGGCATGAAGCGCTGCGCCAGTGGCTGCTGCCGCTGCGCGGCCGGCATGGCGCGCGTGGTGCGGTCTCGCTGCCGCTGGACGAGAACTGGCTCAATGCGCTGGCCCAGGCCGTCGGCACCGGCGACAGCCCGGCGCTGCCCGAGGCCATGCGCGCCCATGCGCAGGCCTTGTGCGACCAGATGGGCGCGGCGCTCGAACACGCCCAGGCCGCGCGCCTGACCACGCAGGCGCGCCAGCTGGCCCAGGAGCACGCCACCCGCAATGCCTTGCTGGCGGCGATCTCGCACGACTACCGCACGCCGCTGGCCACCATGCTCGGCGCCGCCTCGTCGCTGCAGGACCAGGGCGACCGTCTCTCCGCCGCGCAGCGCCGCACGCTGCTGGCCACCGTGATCGACGAGATCGGCCGGCTCGGCGAGCTGACCGACAACACCTTGCAGCTGGCCCGCCTCAGCACGCCCGGCGTGCAGCTGCGGCTGGACTGGGAATCGGCCGAGGACATCGTTGGCGCCGCGATGCGCCGCGCCGGCCAGCGCCATCCGCAAGGTGCGCTGCGCGCCCGCGTCGAGCCGGGGCTGCCGCTGCTGCGCTGCGACGCGCTGCTGCTGGCCCAGCTGCTGGACAACCTGATCGCCAACGCGCTGAAGTACGGCGGCGACAGCCCGGTCGAACTGCTGGCCCGCGCCCAGCCCGGCCACTGGGTACTGGCCGTGCGGGACCGCGGCCCCGGCGTGCCACCCGAATGGCGCCAGCGCATCTTCGACGTCTTCCAGCGCGGCCCGGTGGACCTGGCCGCCACCGAGCGCGGTGGCCGCAGCGGCGCGGGCGTCGGCCTGGCCGTCTGCCGCGCGATCGCCGAGGCCCACGGCGGCACGTTGCGCCTGCGCGCCCGCGGCCACGGCGGCAGCAGCTTCGAATGCTGGCTGCCGCTGGGCGAGGCCGCGCCCGAGCCTGCAGAGGAGGCCGAGACATCATGACCCTGAGGGTTTTGCTGGTCGAAGATGACCGGGAGCTGCGCGCCACGCTGAGAAGCGCGCTGGACATCGAAGGCTACGAAGTCTTCACCGCCGCCAGCCTGGCCGAAGCCCAGGCGCTGACCACCCACCTGGCCGACGCCGTGCGCCCGGCCGGTTTCGACCTGGTGCTGCTGGACCTGGGCCTGCCCGACGGCGAAGGCCAGCAACTGCTCGGCATGCTGCGCCGCAAGCACAGCCTGCCGGTGCTGGTGATCTCCGCCGCGCAGGACGACGGCCAGAAGATCCGCCTGCTCGACGCCGGTGCCGACGACTACCTCGTCAAGCCCTTTGCCGTTGGCGAGCTGCTGGCCCGCATGCGCGTCACGCTGCGCCACCGCGGCACGCGCATCGACGCCGCCCTGACCCACTACCGCAGCGGCGGCCCGATGGGCCTGGAAATCGACCTCGGCACCCGCAGCGTGAAGGTCCGCAATGAAGCTTGCCACCTGACCCCCACCGAATTCAAGCTGCTCGCCCGCCTGGTCCGCAGCGCCGGCCAGGTCGTCACCCACCGCCAACTGCTCAGCGACGTCTGGGGCCCTGACCAGACCGAACAAACCCACTACCTGCGCCTCTACATGGCCCAGCTCCGCGCCAAGCTGGAGAGCCAGCCGGCCAACCCACGCTGGCTGCTGACGGAACCGGGGGTGGGCTATCGGTTGGCGGAGGCAGAGGCCGAGGGTTGAGGGCTCGCGGAAAACGAGTGGATGACCTCAATCAGGCCCACGATGTGGTCGTTCATCGCTTCCAGGTCTTCCGCGGGGATCCACCATTCGGTATGGCGCGCGGCACCGACCACGTGGGTCGGGTAGCGCGCCATGAATGCCTGCTGCACCTGAAAGCGCGTGACGAAGCCTGAGCCGCTGCTGGGCACGTTCCAGTCGCGGGCAATTTCGATGGCGTACTGCTCGTTGGTCACGGGATAGAAGATTGGCTGCTCCGGCAGGCGGGGTGGCCAGCGCTTCCAGCCGCTCTGTTCGACCAAGGCAAGCTCCCGAGGGCCTGTGGGACGGTAGAGCGTGACGGTGGTCGTCATGGTTGGACCTCGATGAATTCGGCGGGCACGCTGTCGACCAGCCAGACGCCATTGGCCGAGCAGCGGAAAACGTGGCCCTGCGCGGCCATGCGGTGCGCGTCGATGCGCAGCACCACCGGTGTGCCGTGCCGCTGCCCAACGGCGACGGCCGTGTCCGGGTTGGCGGTCATGTGCACGTGGTGGCGGTTGCGCCGTTCGAGGCCGTTGCGCAGGATGGATTCGCAGAAGCGTGAGGCGGTGCCGTGGAACAGCAGGTCGGGTGGTGTCACGGCCGGCAGGTCCAGCTCGACCTCGATGCTGTGGCCCTGGTTGGCGCGGATGCGCAAACCGTCTTCGCTGAACGCATAGCGCTGCTTGTCGCTGGTGGTGACGATTTCATGCAACTGGGCGCTGGAAACCGGACGGCCAGCCGCCGCGAGCTTGCCCAGCAACTCGTCCACCGAGGCCCAGCCGGCGGCGTCCAGCGCGAGCCCGATCTTCTCGGGTTGATGGCGCAGGACCAGGCTCAGGAACTTGCTGAGCGAGGTCAGCGCTGATTTCGGGGTGTTCATTTTTCTTGTTCGGTTTGCTGTTCATGGGGAAAGCCGCGAGCGGACTTCCATCACGGCGAAGCCCAGGAGGTTCAGGCCGGGCCAGTGCGCGGGGCGGCTGGCGTCAGCGTGGTCCGCAGCCAGGCCGATGCCCCAGATGCTGTCGACCGGGCTCGCCTCGACCAGCACGTGCCGACCGGTGCCACAGAGGAATTCGCGCAGGGCGGGGTGCTGGCCGAACTTCGCCTCGTTGGCGCGCACGACGATGCCAAAGCGGGCGTCGTTCCAGGTCTGCTCGTTGAAGCCCTGGGTCTTGCGACCCAGGGCCTTGGCTTCGGCAGGTGTGCGCGCGGCAAGGATCAAGGCATGCGTTCCGAGGTCATCGAAGAGGCGCGCCTTCTCGGCCATCATGAAGTGCTCGGCCGAGGCATAGCTCATGCCGTCCACCGTGAACGGCGCTTCGAACCACTGGCTGAAGCATGACTTGGTGAGGCTGCCGTGCTTGCCGGTGCGGTGGCCCCAGAAGAAGAGGTAATCGGGTTCGGCGCCAGCTTCGGTGTGCGCCCGGAGTTGTTCAACGGTTCTGAGCGCGCGGATGTCTTGCATGAGGGCTCCCTCGTGTGAGCTGTTAGTTGTTCAATGCATCTTATAAAGATGTACAGTACAACTCAATTTGAATCACGTCAACAGGATCGCGACATGGCGACAACATCGGCAACTGCTCAGCAGGCAGCGCCTGTGCGCAAGGCTCGCACGCCGGGGCCGGACTTTCCTCGGCCTTACGTCACCGTCGACCTCGTCATCTTCACCGTGCTGAGCGACGCCCTGGAGGTGCTGCTGGTGCAGCGCCCCTCAGACAGTCGCGAGCCCTTTCCTGGTCAATGGGCGCTGCCGGGCGGCTTCGTCAATGTGGACCTGGACGATGACCTGCTGGCCTGCGCTCGGCGCAAGCTGGCGGACAAGACCGGCGTGACCAGTCCGTACCTGGAGCAACTGGGCAGCTGGGGCAGCGCGGGCCGCGACCCACGCGGGTGGTCGGTCACGCAGGCCTATTTCGCGCTGATGCCGGCCCACGATGTGGTGCTGACGAAGGGCGCCAACGCAGCCGACGTGGCCTGGTTCGACGTGGATGACATGTCGAAGGGGCAGCCGCTGGCGTTCGACCATGGCGAGATCCTGCGCGCCGCGGTGGAGCGGCTTCGTGGCAAGGTCGAATACACCTCGCTGCCGGCCTTCCTGCTGGCCGAGCCCTTCACGCTGCCGCAGCTGCAGCGCACCTACGAAATCGTGCTCGGCCGCAATGTGGACAAGAGCGGTTTTCGCACCCGCATGATGGCGGCCGACTTCCTGGAAGAGGTCGGCACGGTGGAGAGCGATTCCAACCGGCCGCCGATGGGCTACCGCCTGAAGGACCGCGCCGCGCCGGTGTTTTTCCCGCGGACCTTCAGCCCACGAGGTGTCGCATGACGCCGGCAGTGGATGCGCTGCTGGATCGCTACCGAGGTTGCCTGCTCGGCCTGGCCTGTGGCGATGCCGTTGGCACCACAGTGGAGTTTTCACCGCGCGGTAGCTTCCCCCCGGTGGTGGACATGGTGGGAGGCGGCCCGTTCGACCTGCCTGCCGGCGCTTGGACGGACGACACCTCGATGGCGCTGTGCCTGGCGACCAGCCTGCTGCATTGCGAAGGCTTCGACGCGCGCGACCAGATGAACCGCTACGTCAACTGGTGGCAATGGGGCTACCTCAGCGCGACGAACGATTGCTTCGACATTGGCATGACGGTCTGCCGCGCCTTGCAGCGATACCAGCTCAGCGGCGACCCAATGGCAGGCGACACCGATCCCGCGACGGCTGGCAATGGTTCGCTGATGCGCCTAGCGCCGGTTGTTCTGTGCTTCGCACCCAACCCGGCGGCGGTTCGCCGCTTTGCGCGCCTGAGTTCGGGCACCACCCATGCTGCGCCGGAGGCGCTGGACAGCTGCGAACTCTTCAGCGCGCTGCTGCTGAATGCGCTGGCAGGTGCGACGCGTGACCGGGTGCTGGAGGCCGTGGCGCGGCCTGACTGGAGCGAACGCCTGCGTGGCGTCGCGGCGGGCGAGTACCAGGCAAAGGCCGGCCCCCAGATCCGCGGCTCCGGCTATTGCGTCGAGTCGCTGGAAGCCGCGTTGTGGTGCTTCCATCACACGACCACATTCGAGGATGCGGTCCTGACTGCGGCCAATCTGGGCGACGACGCGGACACGACCGCTGCCATCGTCGGACAGCTGGCTGGTGCCCACTACGGCGCTTCCGGCATCCCCAAGCGCTGGCTGGCCCGGCTGCACATGTCAGGAGAAATTGAACGGCTGGCGACCGAGCTCTCCGGCCTCGCCGGAAAGCTCGGTCTGCCATCGAACCCCTGAGAGAAACACCATGCTGCAACTCCAAGCCATCCGTGCCGACATCACCAAGCTCGACGTCGACGCCATCGTCAATGCCGCCAACTCGTCGCTGCTGGGCGGCGGCGGGGTGGATGGGGCGATCCATCGGGCGGCAGGGCCGGAGTTGGTGGCGGCGTGTCGGTTGCTGCATGGCTGCAAGACAGGGCAGGCGAAGATCACGGCGGGGTTTCGCTTGCCCGCGCGGCATGTCATCCACACCGTGGGGCCTGTGTGGCGCGGTGGCGCGAATGGCGAGCCGGAACTGCTGGCGAGTTGCTACCGGGCCAGCCTGGCGCTGGCGAGTGAGCGCGGCTTGCGCTCGATCGCGTTCCCTTGCATCAGCACCGGCGTCTATGGCTATCCGCCGCAGGAGGCCGTGAAGGTGGCCATTGCGACGGTTCTCGCGCATGCGCCGGACCTTGCCGGCGCGGCGTTCGATGTGACGTTCTGCTGTTTTTCCGAAACCGATCTGCAGTTGTACCTGGCGGCGCTCTGACGCGTCCTTATGTGTTCCTGATGTAAAGCCCACGACCATCGCGGCATCCTGTTTCAGGGCCGTCTGATGACCGCTGCCGCTTTGCCTCGTTCCTCTTCCCCCTCCGCCACTTCTGACTTTGCCCTGCCCCAGGGCCAACCGCACGGGCGCGCGCTGGCGGGGCTCACGCTGGCTGCCGTCGGCGTGGTCTATGGCGACATTGGCACCAGCCCGCTGTACACGGTCAAGGAAGTGTTTGGCGCGGGCGGTGTGCCGCTGACTTCGACCAACCTGGTGGGCGCCGTGTCGGCCATCCTGTGGGCGCTGATGCTGGTGGTCACGCTGAAGTACGTGGTGCTGATCCTGCGGGCCGACAACCGCGGCGAGGGCGGCGGGCTGGCGCTGACGGCGCTGGCCGGGCGGGCGGTGGCGCACAAGCCGGCGCTGCGCCGCGTCCTGCTGCTGCTGGGCGTGTTCGGCGCCACGCTGTTTTATGGCGACAGCGTCATCACCCCGGCGATCTCGGTGCTGGGCGCGGTGGAGGGGCTGGAGGTGGCCACGCCGCTGCTGAAGCCCTATGTGCTGCCGGTGTCGCTGGCGGTGCTGGCAGCGCTGTTCCTGGTGCAGCGCTTCGGCACGCAGCAGGTGGGCCGGGTGTTCGGGCCCATCATCCTGGTCTGGTTCCTGGTGCTGGGCTGGACCGGCGTGCAGCAGATTGCGCAGCAACCGGCCATCCTGGCCGCGCTGGACCCGCGCCAGGCCTGGGCCTTCCTGGCCGGCCGCGGCTGGCATGTGCTGGCAGCGCTGGGTGCCATCGTGCTGGCGCTCACCGGCGCCGAGGCGCTGTATGCCGACATGGGCCACTTCGGGCGCAAGCCGATCCAGCTCGCCTGGTCGCTGCTGGTGATGCCCTCGCTGGCGCTGAACTACCTGGGCCAGGGCGCGCTGCTGATGCGCCAGCCCGAGGCCATCGACAACCCGTTTTTCCGCCTGTTCCCTGCGACCTGGATCGCCCCCGCGGTGCTGCTGGCCACGCTGGCCGCCATCATTGCCTCGCAGGCGGTGATCTCCGGCGCGTTCTCGATGACCAAGCAGGCCATCCAGCTCGGCTTCCTGCCGCGCATGGTGGTGCGCAACACCTCCGCCAGCGAGGCCGGCCAGATCTACCTGCCGGCAGTCAACTGGGCGCTGCTGGCGGCGGTCTTCGCGGCGGTGCTGTGGTTCGGCAGTTCTTCGGCGCTGGCCGGTGCCTATGGCATGGCTGTCACATTGACGATGATGATCACCACGGTGCTGACCTACTTCGTGATCTGCGATGGCTGGCGCCTGCCGCGCTGGCTGGCGCTGGGCGCGACGGCATTTTTCATGTTGTTCGACGCGGCGCTGGTCGCCGGGTGCGCGGTCAAGCTGTTCGACGGCGGCTGGTTCCCGCTGGCGCTGGGTGGGCTGCTGTTCATCGTCATGGGCACCTGGGCCCGCGGCCGGGCGCTGCTGCTGGACAACATCCGCGATGAAGGCCTGGCGCTGCAACCCTTCATCGAGTCGCTGCAGGACCCGAGCATCACGCGCGTCTCGCGCACCGCGATCTACCCGGTGGCCAACCCCGACACCGTGCCGCAGGCGCTGCTGCACAACCTCAAGCACAACCAGGTGCTGCATGAGCGCAACGTGATCCTCACCGTGGTGTTCCACGAAGTGCCGGCGCTGCCGGACAGCGAGCGGGTGCGCGTGGCCGAACTGGCGCCCGGCTTCTGGCGCGTGACGCTGAACTTCGGCTTCCTCGACGTGCCGGACGTGCCCAAGGCGCTGGCCTTGTGCGACGCCCAGGGCCTGCGCATTCCCGTCTTCGAGACCAGCTTCTTCCTCAGCCGGGAGACCGTGGTGACCGCGCCGGGCCTGGGCCTGCGCGGCTGGCGCCGCCGCCTGTTCGCGGCGATGAACCGCAACGCGACCGGCGTGGTGGCTTTTTTCCGGCTGCCGGACAACGCCGTGGTGGAGTTGGGCACCCGCGTCCAGATTTAGCCCCCCTCAAGTTCCGACCCAGCTCAGCCGAAATCGGGATGTGATGCCCCCGGCTCGTCCACTGCGGCGTGTGGGGGCCCGGTGAACGCTGTTGGGCGATGGGGTTGGTGGCATGTCGGTGCGCGGGCTTGGCTGGTTGATGGGAATGGTGCTGTGGCCCGTGTTGGCCGCGGCAGGTCCCGTCACGGTGCAGGTGAGTGGCGCCAAAGGCCAGCCGCTGGCCGACGCGGTGCTGATGCTGGAGCCGGTGGGCGCCAAGGCGCCGGTCAAGCCGGCCGCGCATGCCGAAGTTGGCCAGGAAGGGCGGCAGTTCGTGCCGCTGGTGTCGGTGGTGACGGTGGGCACGCCGGTCAACTTCCCGAACCGCGACCGGGTGCAGCACCATGTGTACTCCTTTTCGCCGGCCAAGAAATTCGAGATCAAGCTCTACCACGGCAAGCCGAGTGAGCCCATCGTGTTCGACCAGCCCGGCATTGTCGTGCTGGGCTGCAACATCCACGACACCATGGTCGGCTGGGTGCTGGTGGTGGACACGCCCTGGCACGGCAAGACCGCGGCGAGCGGCCAGCTCGCGCTTGGCGAGGTGCCAGCGGGCAGCTACCGGCTGCGCGCCTGGCATCCGGACCTGGCGCCTGGCGCGCCCTTGCCCGAGCAGGTCGTGACCGTGGGCGCCGGCCCAGAAGCGCTGACCGTGCGCCTGGATGCGGGGCTGAAGTGAAACGCCGCAACCTCTTCAACGGCCTGGCGGGGCGCATCGTCACGCTCTTCCTCGGCCTGTTGCTGGTGGTCCAGCTGGCGGCTTTCCTGACGGTTCGCGAAAGCATCGACCGCAACGCGCGCAGGATGCTGGGCGACCAGCTGCAGCTCGGCGAGCGGGTGCTGGGCCGGCTGCTGGACCAGAACGCGCAGGGCTTGCGCCAGGGCGCTACCTTGCTGGCGGCCGACTTCGGCTTTCGCGCCGCAGTCCAGTCCGGGGACGCGGAGACGGTGCGCTCGGCGCTGGAAAACCAGGCTGCGCGGATTGGCGCCAGCGTCTCGGCGCTGCTGGATGTGAACGGCGGCTTGGTGGCGGTCAGTTCTCAAGAAATCGCCCGGCCGTCCCCGATTTTCCTTGACCCGCAGGGGAGGCCCGACGCGCAGCGGCAGGTCATGGGGCGCTCGTCCGATGCGGAGGGTCTGGATCCGGTGCTCCTTGCGCTGGCGGCGGAGCGCAGGCAATCCGGGGGCGAGCAAGCGCCGCTGCGCCTTGTGCACGGCCAGGCCATGCAATTCGTGGTGGTGCCGATGAAGGCCCCGCTGCTGATCGGCTGGGTGGTGATGGGGTTTCCGCTGCAGAACGCGCTGGCGCAGGACCTGCACGCGCTCTCCGGCCTGGACATGGTGCTGTTCAGCCAGACTGCTGGCCAGGCGCCGCACCTGGCCCTGGGCACCACCGCGGTTGGCCGAGTGGCGGCCATGGTGGACGCGGGGCCCGGCATGTCCGAAGGTGAACTGGACGGCATCTCGGTGCTGCGGCTGCGGGTGGACCTGCTGCCGGCCAGCGCACCGGGCGGTGGCCGCGGCAGCCTGCATGCGGTGCTGTTCCGCTCGATCGACGAGGCCGTGGCGCCTTTCCGCCGGCTGCAGGCCTCGATGGCCCTGATCACCGTGCTGGCCGTTTCCATCTTCGGCGTGGGCAGCGTGCTGACCGCGCGCCGCGTCACGCAGCCCGTGCGCCAACTGCTGCGCGCCAGCGAACGCCTGGGCGCGGGTGACTTCCAGACCCCCGTGCCGCAGACCGGCCGCGACGACGAGCTGGGCGAACTGGCCCAGGCCTTCGACGGCATGCGCACCGGCCTGGCCGCCCGCACAGAGGAAATCCGCCTGCTGGCCTATTGGGACCGGCTGACCGGCCTGCCCAACCGGGCCCAGTTCGAAGACCTGCTGCGGCGCGAGCTGCAGCCCGGCCGCCCGGTGGCGCTGCTGATGCTGAACCTGGACCGGCTGGAGCAGGTCAACCAGGTGCTGGGCCGGGCCCGCGGCGACCGGCTGCTGCAGACTGCTGCCGAGCGGTTGCGCGGCGTGGCGCGGCGCCTGAGCGAGCTGCCGGCATCGATCGACGGCTTCGTTGCGCGCCTGGCGGGCGACGAGTTTGCGTTGCTGCTGCCCGGGGCCAGCCCGGCCCGCGCCCAATGGGTGGCGCAAAGCGTGGTGCGCAGCTTCGAGCGGCCGGTGCAGCTGGACGACAGCGTGGTCGACCTGTCGGCCGGCATCGGCATTGCCTGCTTCCCCGAGCATGCCGAGCACGCCGACCAGCTGATGGGCCGGGCGCTGCTGGCAATGACGGAAGCCAAGCGCCGCATGGCCGGCTGCCTGGTATACGACCCTTCCATCGACGCTGGCAGCGCGCAGACGCTGTCGCTGCTGGGTGAGCTTCGCCATGCGCTGCGCCACGGCGAGCTGCGCCTGTTCCTGCAGCCCAAGCTGCGGCTGGCCGACGGCAGCCTGATCGGTGCCGAGGCGCTGGTGCGCTGGCAGCACCCCACGCGCGGCCTCGTGCCGCCGAACCAGTTCATCCCGTTTGCCGAGGAAACCGGCTTCATCCACGAGCTCACGCTGTGGGTGGTCGACGAGGCTGCCCGCGTCTGGGCCCAGCACCGCGCGCAGGGCCTGGAATTGCGGCTGTCGGTCAACCTTTCGGCACATGACCTGATGAAGGCCGACCTGGTCGCCCGCATCGACGCCCGGCTGCGCCACCACGACGTGCCGCCTTCGGCGCTGTGCCTGGAGATCACCGAAAGCGCGATCGCCTCCGACCCCCAGCGCGCGCTGCAGACGCTGCATGCGCTCAAGACCAGCGGCTACAAGCTCTCCATCGACGACTTCGGCGCCGGCTACACCTCGCTGGGCCAGCTGATCGACCTGCCGGTCAACGAGCTGAAGATCGACATGCTGTTCGTGCGCACCATGGACACCAACGCCGACAAGGCCTCGATGGTGCGTTTCATCATCGGCCTGGCGCACGACTGCCGGCTCACCGTGGTGGCGGAAGGCGTCGAGAACCCGGCCATCCTGGCCCAGCTCAGCGCGCTGGGTTGCGACGAGGCGCAGGGGTATCACATCAGCAAACCGTTGCCGTCGGGCGAACTGGTGGACTGGGTGCGCGGCCGCTGGCCTGGGCTGGTTTCACCGCCGGCCACGGCGCCCGTCGAGGACCTGGGTGCCGACGCGGCCCCCAAGCTGCCCAAAGCCTGGCGCAACAGCGCCAACGACACGCCGGTGCCGGCCGAACACAGCGCCTGAGCGGGCGACGCATCAGGGCAGCGCTGCCAGCCCTTGCGCGGCGATTGCCGTGGCATTGCGCGCCAGCGCCTGGGCTGCCGTGTCCACCAGCGGCGGCAACTCACTCGCCTGCAGCAGCAGCCGTGTCAGCACGCCCGCCTGCGGCGCCAGCGGCCCGAGAAACCGAGCCTGCCCCTGCCACACCAGCAGCACGGTCGGAAAGGTCTCGATGTCCAGCGCCGCCTCCGCACCGCCGGCTGCCAGCACGTCCGCATGGTCCTCCACGTCCAGCCAGCCAAACCGCCAGCCGGGATGTTGCGCGGCGAGGGCCTGCATCACCGGCAGGTAGGCGTCGCAGGTGCGGCACCAGGCGGCGCAGAGGCACAGGACGAGGGGCGGGAGGTCAGATTCGGCGGGGTGTTGGGTCATGGGCTTGCTCGGGCGGGGTCGGCAAACTCTAGCTGCCTGCCTGCCATGGTTGAATGCGCCACGCTTGCCTGCTGGCAGAGCCGTCCAGTCCGCAGCCATCATTGCCCATGTTGAACCAGCCTGACCTTGTCCCGCCGGAGCGAAACCGATTCATGGCGTTCCTGTTCGACTTGGCCCTGGCCTGTGCTCTGGCTGCGCTGGTGCAGATCTGGTTCGACCTGAAGGCGGCGGGCATTTCCGAGATGCTGAGCCTGGCTTGCGGCTATGCGCTGTACCTGCTGGTCAGCGCGGCGCTGTCTCCGGGCCAGACCCCTGGCAAGCGAGTGCTCGCGCTGGCGCTGATAGAACTAAGAGGCCAGGCACCCAGCCGCGCTGTGGCCGTCGCGCGCGTTGCGATCCGCGTTGGCGTGCCTTTGCTGCTGGGCATCGTGCTGGGCACGCTCACCGGCAGATTCCAGGCCTACCTCGGCGTGTGCTTCGTCGGGGGGCTTTTTGTGGACGCCTATTGCGTGTCGTATCGACCTGGCCGCAGGCTGCTCGCTGACAGTTTGCTCGGGACCATGGTGGTCGTGCTGCCGCCGGTGCAACCGCACCGCGCCCCGGCCGGGCCGATGTACAGCGCCCATGACCGGGAATTCGGCCCGCCGCCAACGAAGCGCTGAACTTGTGCGAAAGGCGGTGGCAGATCAGGAGGCCCCGACACCCAAGGCACGGGCGAGCATCAGCAAGGCGACGCCGGCACTGACCACCGCGAACACCCGCTTGAGCATGGCGGCGGGCAACCGCTTGGCGACCACGCGGCCGATCAGCAGCGCGACCACGGCGGCAGCGCCGAAGCTCAGTGCCAGGTCGCCGTCCAGGTGGCCGTGGCCGGAGGCGGCGAGCAGGCCGCTCAGCGTCGCCAGTGCGATGACCGCCAGCGAGGTGGCGGCGATGCTGCGCGCGTCCAGGTCGGTCCAGTGGGTGAGCGAGGGCACGATGACAAAGCCGCCGCCCACGCCCAGCAGGCCGGTCAACAGCCCGGACGCCGCGCCGGTGGTGGCCAGCACCCAGGCGCAGGGGGCTGTCCAGCGCAGCCGGCCGTCGGCCGCGTCGACCACGCAGGGCGGCAGCTGGCGCGGCGCGGCCGGGCTGGCTGCCGAGCCCGCTGCTGCGGGCCGGCTCTGCTGCCACATGCGCCAGGCCGTCCAGCCCAGCACCATGGCAAACAGGCCGGTCAGCGGCCGCGCCGGCAGGTGCTGGGCCAGCGCCACGCCCAGCGGCGCGGTGAGCATGGCCAGGCCGCCGATCAGGCTGGCCGCGCGGTAGCGCACGATGCCGTCGCGCAGGCCCAGCACCGCGCCCAGGCCGGCGGACGCGCCCACCGCCAGCAGCGCCACCGGCGCCGCTTGCTGAACCGACATGTGCAGCCCGAAGACCAGCAGCGGCACGGCCAGCACGCCGCCACCGGCGCCGGTCAGCGCCAGGATCAGGCCGACGATGGCGCCCAGGGCCCAGCTCAATTCCATGCTCGGAAAACAGATTTGTTCATGCGCAAAGTGTCGCAGCGGAATGGGTCGCCGCGAACGCCTGACCAGCGCAAATGCTTGGCGCAACCGGGCCTGCCAGGCTGCGAGTTGCCCTCGCTTGCGCACACAATCGGCCCATGCGGATTTTTTCTCCTGCGTTGCTGTGCCGCGGCCAGCCGCACCAGCCGATGTCGGAGCTCCGGGCATGAGCGGCCTGATCAACCCCTGGCTGGCGCTGGCGCTGGGCCTGCTGATTCTTCTCCTCTACGAAGGCCGGGTGGTCTGGATCGGCCGGCGCGCGCCACACCGCGTGGCGCGCGACGTGCATGCCCAGATGCGGGCCGACTGGGTGCGCGCGCTGGCCGAGAAGCCGGGCTTCGAGATCGTCGCGGTGCAGACGCTGCGCAACTCGCTGATGTCGGCCACCATCACGGCCTCTACCGCCGCGCTGTGCCTGATGGGCGCCGTGACGCTGGGTGGCAGCCGCCTGGCGGCCGGGCTCGCCGGGGTGCATGCGCCCCATGACCTGTTGCCGCTGGAACTGCTGCAGCTGCTGCTGATGGGCACGCTGTTCGCGTCATTTGTCTGCTCGACGCTGTCAATGCGCTACTACAACCACGTGGGCTTCGCGATGTCGCTGCCGGCCGGCTCGCCGCAGCGCCAAGCCGTGGTGGGGCTGGCGGTGGACTACATCGAGCGCGCCGGTTACCTGTACGGCTGGAGCCTTCGCAGTTTCCTCAGCGTCGCGCCGCTGGTGGTGGGCATCGTCAACCCGGTGCTGTTGCCACCCGCCTGCGTTTGTCTCGTGTGGGTGCTGTGGCAGTTCGATAAACCCGGCGCCATCACCGACTAGGAAATGGTGCACCCGGTTCCGCGAGTACGCGAAACCACCCGCCGAGCGGGTGGCGGGTCCGCTTGGGGCGGCCCGGCGCTGGCCCCGCTGGTGCACCCGGTTCCGCGAGTACGCGAAACCACCTGCCGAGCGGGTGGCGGGTCCGCTTGGGGCGGCCCGGTGCTGGCCCCGCTGGGCGCCCGGTTCCGTGAGCAACATCGGCAAGTGACGGCCGTGGTTAGCATTGAGTCCATACCGCAAGGAGAATTTGAAGATGCATCGTCGTGAGCTGTTGGCGCGAAGTGCCAGCGTGGCAGGCCTGCTGGCCGGCCTGGGCGCCCTTCCGGGAGCCGCCCATGCGGCCTGGAACACGGCGGCCTTCGAGGCCAAGAGCGTGGCCGAGGTGGTGAAGGCACTGGGCGTGTCGGCGCCGGTGGAGAGCAAGGACGTCAGCTTGACCGGCCCGGAGATTGCCGAGAACGGCGCCGTCGTGCCGCTGGCGCTGGCGACCTCGCTGCCGGGCGTCAAGCGCCTCTTGGTGCTGATCGAGAAGAACCCGTCGACGCTGGCGGCTTCGTTCGACATCAGCGACGCGATCGAGCCCAGCTTTTCGCTGCGCGTGAAGATGGCGCAGACCTGCAATGTCTACGCGGTGGCGATCACCGCGGACAACAAGGTGCTGTTTGCGCAAAAAGAAATCAAGGTGACCCTCGGCGGTTGCGGCGGCTAGATGGGGCACCCGGCTCTGCGGGGTACGCAAAGCCACCCGCCGGGGGGGTTGGCGGGGCCGTTTGGGAGCGGCCCGGCGCCGGCCCCGCAGCGACGCTGCCACCGTTGGTTGATTGAAATTCGAGGAGCAATACATGTCCGATCCGATGCGCATTCGCGCCCAGGCCGCTGGCGACAAGGCCGTCGTCAAGGTTTTGATGAGCCATGAGATGGAAACCGGCCAGCGCAAGGATGCGGCTGGCAAGACGATCCCGGCCTGGTTCATCCAGGAAGTCACGGCCTCGCTGAACGGCAAGCCGGTGTTGACCGCGCAGTGGGGGCCTTCGGTGGCCAAGAACCCGTTCCTGCAGTTCAACATCAAGGGCGCCAAGGCGGGGGACAAGGTCAGCGTTTCGTGGACCGACAACCACGGCGACAAGCGCAGCGACGAAGCAACAGTGGCCTGAGAGCCTGAGAGTCTTTCGAACATGCCCGCTCATCACGCCAAAAGTCACCTGCTCGTCGTTGCAAATGCTCGCCATAGCCCGAGCTATGGCTGTGCTTTGCGCCTAGATCAGGCACCTTTTGACGCACTGCTCGGCCACGCCCGAAAAACTCTCAGGCTCTGAGAGCCGCCAAGCCCACACCCACAGGAGGAGCCCGTGAACCTTGAGAACCCGATGCCGCGCGGGAGGCCGCAACTGGCCACCGTCCTGACGCTGGGACTGGCGCTGGCCAGCAGCGCCGCGCTGGCGCAGCAGAAGTCCGCCGCCGACGGCATTGCCGAATACCGCGCAATGCTGGCCGACGGCAACCCGGCCGAGCTGTTCATCGCCAAAGGCGAGTCGCTGTGGACCGAGCCGCGCGGGCCGAAGAAGGCCTCGCTCAGCCAATGCGACCTGGGCCTGGGCGCGGGCGTGGTCAAGGGCGCATGGGCACAGCTGCCGCGCTGGTTTGCCGACACCGGTCGCGTGCAGGACCTGGAGTCCCGCCTGTTGAGCTGCATGGAGACGCTGCAGGGCTTCAATGCCGCCGAGATCGCCAGGACGCCGTTTGGCAAGGGCGAGCAGGCCAGCGTCGAGGCGCTGGCGGCCTACGTCTCGTCCGAATCCAGCGGCATGAAGATCAACCTGCCGCAGCGCCACCCGGAAGAAAAACGGCTCTACGCGCTGGGCCAGCGCGCCTTCTACTTCCGTGGCGGGCCAATGGACTTCGCCTGCGCCACCTGCCACGGAGAAGCCGGCAAGCGCATCCGCCTGCAGGACCTGCCGGACCTGCGCAGCAATCCGGGCGATGGCGTCGGCTTCGCGGCCTGGCCGGCTTACCGGCTGTCCAGCGGCGAACTGTGGACCATGCAGCGCCGGCTCAACGACTGCTTCCGTCAGCAGCGCTTCCCGTACCCCGGCTTTGGCTCCGAGATCACGGTGGCGCTGGGTGTCTACATGGGCGTGAACGCCAACGGTGCCGCAGCTGCGGCACCGTCGCTCAAGCGCTGAGGGGCTGAGATGGGAAACCGCATGAAATCGATGTTCGCCACTGGCGGCAGCCTGCTGATTGGCGCGCTGCTGCTGACCGGCTGCCAGTCGCCCGGCACCGGCAACGAAGCCTCCGAGGCCGAATTCCAGGCGATGCTGAAATCGTCCTTCCGCGAAGAAGGCATTGCCGGGCTGGACCGCCTGCAGCAGACGCCCGAACAAGCCGCCTGCTCCAGCCGCACGCCGCCAGACCCGACGCTGCACGCCGAGCTCGAAGCCCAGGCGCTGGCGACCGTCAAGCCGCCTTCGGACGGCCAGTACCTGGGCGACTGGCGCGAAGGCGAGAAGCTGGCGCAAAACGGCCGCGGCATGACCTGGAGCGACAAGAGCACGGCCACCAGCGCCAATGGCGCGAGCTGCTACAACTGCCACCAGATCGGTCCTGGCGAAATCTCGTTTGGCAGCATCGGCCCCAGCCTGTACCACTACGGCAAGCTGCGCGGCGTGAGCGACCCGAAGGACCCGGCCGCAGCGCCCATCGTGCAATACACCTGGGCCAAGCTCTACAACGCCTGGGCCTACAACGCCTGCTCCAACATGCCGCGTTTCGGCCACAAGAACCTGCTCGACGAGGGCCAGCTGAAAAACGTGATGGCCTTGCTGTTGGACCCGCAGTCGCCGGTCAACGCGAAGTGACCTTGGTCGTTCCGAGATGAATCTGGATCGGCGCGAGTGGCTGCAGGCGCTGGGCGCCGCGGCCTTGTCAGGACTGAACCTGAACAGCGCTGCTTGGGCGGCTGAGGCCGGCGGGCTCTACGAGCTGCCGCGCTTCGGCAACGTCTCGTTCCTGCACATGACCGACTGCCATGCGCAGTTGCTGCCGCTGCACTACCGCGAGCCCAGCGTGAACCTGGGCGTGGGCGCGGCCAGGGGACAGTGGCCGCACCTGGCGGGCGAGGCCGCGCTGAAGGTCGCAGGCGTGGCTCCGGGCAGTGCAATGGCACATGCGCTGACTTGCCTGGACTTCAGCGCCCAGGCCCAGCGCCATGGCCAGCTCGGCGGTTTTGCCCACCTGGCCACGCTGGTGCGCCAGCTGCGCGCCAGCCGGCCCGGCGCCTTGCTGCTGGACGGCGGCGACAGCTGGCAGGGCTCGGCCACCGCGCTGTGGACCAACGGCCAGGACATGGTCGAGGCCTGCAAGCTGCTGGGCGTGGACGTGATGACGGGGCACTGGGAATTCACGCTGGGCGCGGCACGGGTGCAGGAGGTCGTCGCGAAAGACTTCAAGGGCCAGATCGACTTCGTGGCCCAGAACATTGCCAGCGCCGACTTCGGCGACCCGGTGTTTGCGCCCTATGCGCTGCGCCAGCAGAACGGCGTGACCTGTGCGGTCATCGGCCAGGCCTTCCCGTACACGCCGATTGCCAACCCGCGCTACTTCGTGCCGGACTGGACCTTCGGCATCCAGGAAGCGCAGCTGCAGCAGCAGGTCGACACGCTGCGCGCCAAGGGCGTGGCGGTGGTCGTGCTGCTGTCGCACAACGGCATGGACGTGGACCTGAAGCTGGCCAGCCGCGTGCGCGGGCTGGACGCGATCTTCGGCGGCCACACGCATGACGCCGTGCCGCTGGCTGTGCCGGTGCGCAATGCCGGCGGCACGACGCTGGTCACCAACGCCGGCTCGCACGGCAAGTTCCTCGGCCTGATGGACTTCGACGTGAAGGACGGCCGGGTGCGCGACTTCCGCTACCGCCTGCTGCCCATCTTCTCGCGCCAGCTGCCGCCGGACCCGGCGATGGCCGCGCTCATCGCCAGGCTGCGCGCGCCCTACGACAAGCAGCTGAACGAAACCCTGGCCGTGACCGACGGGCTGCTGTGGCGGCGCGGCAATTTCAACGGCAGCTGGGACCAACTGATCTGCGACGCGCTGCGCGCCGAGCAGGACGCCGAGCTGGCCTTTTCACCCGGTTTCCGTTGGGGCGGCAGCCTGCTGCCGGGCCAGGCCATCACGCGCGAGCGGCTGATGGACCAGCTGGCCATCACCTACCCAACCGCCACGCGCACGCTGATGAGCGGTGAGCAGATCAAGACCGTGCTGGAAGACGTGGCCGACAACCTGTTCAACCCCGACCCGTATTACCAGCAGGGCGGCGACATGGTGCGCACCGGTGGCCTGAGCTGGCGCTGCACGCCGGCCGCGGCCATGGGCCGCCGCATCGACGAGTTGCGCATCAACGGCCAGCCGCTGCAGGCCGACAAGCGCTATGCGGTGGCCGGCTGGGCCTCCGTCTCCGAAGACGTGAAACAGGCGGGCGGGCCGCCGGTGTGGACGCTGGTGGAGCGCTGGCTCAAGCGCCAGCCTGGGGGCCGGGTGGCGCAGCGCGTGCCGGACGCGCCGGCGCTGGTCGGCGTGGCCGACGACCCGGGGTATTCGCCGGGCGCCTGAGTCGGCCTGCAGCCCCTCAGCTGCTTGCCAGGCTGAGGTGGTTCAGCAGTTCGGCGCCGGTCGAGTCGCGCACGATCAGCTGTACCGGGATCGCCGGCGCCACGCTTTGCGTCACGGTGCAGAACTGCTCGAAGGTGGCCAGCACGCGGTCCAGGTGTTCCAGCGATGCGGCCGGCACGCCCAGCGTCAGCGTGGCCTGCATGCGCATCACGCGGTTGCGGCCCTGGGCATTGCGCCCCACATGGGCCTGCAGCTCGCAGCTCAGCGGTTCGGGCGACTGCTTGAACTTGCGCAGCGCAAACAGCAGCGAATCCGACAGGCAGTTGCCCACCGCGGCCGCCAGCAGCTGGACCGGCGACGGCCCGGTCGAACTGCCCAGCGGCGGCGGCTCGTCGCCAATGATGGCGGGCACTTCGTCGCCGAAGCCGATCTCGAAGCGGTAGTCCTGCAGCTGGCGCAGCGTGACGGTGGTGACCAGCGTGGACGGGGTGGATGAAGTTGAGGTGATGTCGCTCATCGGCGCATCCTACAGACGCTCACCTGATCTTGCCGAGCAGGCCCTGCACTTCCTCCAGCACTTCGCCGAGCTGCTTGCGACCGCGGGGGGTATCGCCCACCCTCGCGCCCAGCTCCTGTTCCATGAAGCAAACCGTCATGCGGACATAGGTACTGTCCAGCGCCTTGCGCACCGCCGACATCTGGCTGGCGATGTCCTGGGTGCTCTGGCCTTCGTCCAGCATGCGCTGGATGCCCCTGAGCTGGCCTTCGGCACGCTTCAGGCGGTTCATCAGGTCGGTTCGGCTCTTTTCGTCGGTCAGCATTGCCATCGCCGGGCTCCGTCGCAAGAGATAGGTGCCAGGGGATTGTGCGGCTTTCCGCCCAGGAAAGGCGGTCATCTGTATAGGGGACGACACCATGTGCCGCCGCCTTTTTGCGCCAGTCGCATTCCGTGCCGGGCACGGGTGGGGGTTTGCCAGAAGGCCCTGCCGCCTGGTGCTCAGTGCAGGTAACTCAAGCCCAGGCCAGCCAGCGCCGAGGCGATCACCACAGTGATCACGCCCAGCTTGAAGCGGAACAGCGCCAGCCCGGCGCCAATGCCGATCAGCGCCGAGAACAGGTCGAAGCGCCCGGCCCAGCCTTGCGGCCACAGCACATGCCAGGCAAAGAAGACCGCGAGGTTGGCAATCACGCCGACCACCGCGGCGGTGATGCCGGTCAGCGGCGCCGTGAACTTCAGCTTGCCGTGGGTCGATTCTATGAAGGGCCCGCCCAGGAAGATGAACACGAAGGACGGCAGGAAGGTGAAGAAGGTGACCACGCTGGCGGCCGCCGCACCGGCGAGCGGCAATGCGTCCGGCCCGAACAAGGCCTGGCCCCAGCCGCCGACAAAGCCGACAAACGCCACCACCATGATCAGCGGCCCGGGTGTGGTCTCGCCCAGTGCCAGGCCGTCGATCATCTGCGGCGCCGTGAGCCATTGGTAATGGTCGACCGCGCCCTGGTACACGTAAGGCAGTACCGCGTAGGCGCCGCCAAAGGTCAGCAGCGCGGCCTTGGTGAAGAACCAGGCCATCTGCGTCAGCGCGCCCTGCCAGCCGTACAACGCACACAGCACGCCGATGGCGAGTCCCCACAGCCCCAGGCCGATGCCCAGCACCCAGCGGAAATGGGCCCAACTGAACAACGCATGCGCGGGCGTTGGCGTCGTGTCGTCGATCAATGCGGGGCCAGCAGGCCTGCCCGCCTTGCCATGGCCACCACCGACGGTGAACTTTTCCGGCGCCCAGCGGCCACCCGCGTAACCCATGGCGCCGGCCGCCAGCACGATGAGCGGGAAGGGCAGTTGCAGCGCGAAGATCGCCACAAAGGCGGCCACGGCAATGCCCCACAGCCAGCGGTTTTTCAGCGTGCGAGAGCCCACGCGCCAGGCCGCATGCACCACCAGCGCGGTGACGGCCGGCTTGATGCCGTAGAACAGCCCGGCGATCACCGGCACGTTGCCAAATGCCATGTAGATCCAGGACAGCGCGATCAGGATGAACAGCGAAGGCAGCACGAACAGCCCGCCTGCAACCAGCCCGCCCCAGCTGCGGTGCATCAGCCAGCCGATGTAGGTCGCCAGCTGCTGGGCCTCCGGGCCGGGCAGCACCATGCAGTAGTTCAGCGCGTGCAGGAAGCGGCCCTCGGAGATCCAGCGCCGCCGCTCGACCAGCTCCTCGTGCATGATCGCAATCTGCCCGGCCGGTCCGCCAAAGCTGATGAAGCCGAGCTTCAGCCAGAACCAGAAGGCTTCAGCGAAGCGGACGGGGGCGGGCGCTGCAGCGTCCGGGGCCAAGGGTGGCATCGGCGGTCGGCGGCTGGACTTTGGCTACCGGGCCTTGGCCTGGGCCAGCGCCGCAGCCAGCGGCTGCAGCTTGTCTGCGTAGGGCAGCCACTTCGGCGTTTCGCGGGTCACGATGCCCCGGCGCACCGCGACGGCGCTGGCGGTGGACACGCCGCGTGTGCGTTGGCCCAGGTTCAGCATGCCGGCTTCGAACGGCAGGCCGCAGAACTGCGTCACGGTACGCAGCGTGGCCTCGGGTCTGGCCACCAGGTCGGCATACGAAACGTCCAGGATGCGGCCCGGGTACATCGCATGCCAGTGCGCCATCAGGCGCTCGTACCGGCCGTGGAAGGCCGCCAGCTCGCGCTGGTCGTAGCTGTACGGATTGGCATCGGCGAACAGCTCACGCAGGTTCGAGAAACAGATCTCCATCGCGTCGCGCCGCAGGTGCAGGATGCGGGCTTCCGGCAGCGCGCGGCAGATGAAGCCGATGTTGAGGAAGTTGGACGGCAGCTTGTCGGTGAAAAACCGCTCGCTGCCCAGCCGCCAGGCCAGGCCGTCGAGGTAGCGCCGGCCGACTGCGGCGTAGTTGGCACCGCGCGAGCGGCGCACCAGCGCCAGGTCGATCACGCCGCGGCAGTGGTGGTCGGTGGCGTGGCGCATCTGGGCGGTGAAGTCGTACAGCTCGCCCAAAGCGCGCACGTCGCTGTGGCCGTCCAGCAACTGCTCCAGCAGCGTGGTGCCGGAGCGGTGCATGCCGACGATGAACAGCGGCAGCTTGCCAGCCGCGTTGGGCGGCGGCGTGTCCACCGCAGGCGATGCGGCATTCGGCATCGCGGTCAACGCGTCCACCAGGTCCGCGCTGTCCTGGCTGCGGTAGTCCAGCGCCGCGCGCTTGGCGCGGCAGGCGCGCTCCAGTGCCGACCAGGCCGCCTCGTGCTCGCCCATGTCGTCCAGCGTCTTGTGCAGCGCGTAGGCCAGTTCGGCAATGTCTTCCGGCCGGCGGCCGGGCCTGGCCAGCTCGGAGCGGATTTCGATCAGGTGGTTGCTGCCCGCTGTCTGGCGGTCCAGTTCGGCCAGCAGCCCCCAGGTTCGGGGAATTTGCGGGGCGCGGCGACCGCAGGCCAGCAGGTCGGCCCTGGCTTCGTCGAAGCGGCCGAGGTAGAGCAGCACCTGCCCGCGCGCCACCAGCGTTGGCGGGTAGCCAGGGTCGCGGCGCCTGGCCTCGTCCAGCAGCGGCAGCGCGGCGGCCATCTCGTTGAGATTGGTCAGCTGGCTGGCGAAGGCAATCAGCAGCGGCACCGGCATGCGTGCCAGTGGCTTGAGGCGTTCGAGGCATGCCTGCAGCGCGGGCACCTCGTTGAAAGTGCGCAGCCGGGCGATCAGCTGTTGCACCAGGTCCGCGTCGGTCGGTGCCGCCTCGGCGGCGGCCATCGCATGCGCATGGGCCTGGCGGTAGTGCCCGGCCAGTGAGCTCACGTACGAGAGTTGCAGCAGTGTGTCGGCATCACCCGGATGCCGTGCCAGCAGCGCCTCGAAACCGGCGATGGCCTGCGGCCATTCACCCTGCGTGGCATGCAGTTCGGCTTGTTCTCGCAATGCGTCGTCCGTGAGCATCGGGCTCCTGCGTGGGTGTGCGTGAGGGTGGCCCGTCACCGTGGCTGCCGGCCTTGCCCAGCTCGTGCGCGCCATCCCGCCATCGGTGGCGGCAGGACGGGGGCGGGGGCGAAATACCAGAGACAGGCCCTACGCCAGGCGGCAGGCCTGGCGGCGCTCAGAACGGGATGTCGTCGTCCATGTCGTCGAAGCCGGTCGACGACTTCGGTGCTGGCCTTGGGGCCGGGGCGCGCGGCGCTGGAGCGCTGCGCGGGGCCGGGGCGGCCGAGGGTTCGCGGTTGTAGCCACCACCGCCGCCACCGGCAGCACTGTAGCCGCCGCCTTCTTCATCGCCGGCACCGCCGCCGCCCATGCTTTCGCGGCCACCCAGCAGCTGCATGGTTTCTGCGACGATTTCGGTGGTGTAGCGGTCCTGGCCTTCCTTGTCCTGCCACTTGCGGGTCTTCAGGCGGCCTTCGATGTAGACCGGGCGGCCTTTTTTCAGGTACTCGCCGGCGACCTCGGCCTGGCGGTCGTACAGCACGACCGAGTGCCATTCGGTTTCTTCCTGGCGCTCGCCGCTTTCGCGGTGCTTCCAGTTGCGCGTGGTGGCAATGCGCAGGTTGCACACTGCCGCCCCGTTGGGGGTGTAGCGCACCTCGGGATCGCGGCCCAGATTGCCGATGATGATGACTTTGTTGATCGAGGCCATGGGCGCTCCAGAGCAAGAGAAAAGCGGGCGGGGAGCCGCTGGAATCCAAGCATGGATTGTGCCGCAAGGCTGGACCCGCCGGCTCGCCAGCGAGGGGCCGAGGATGCTGCCGGCCCGCTCGTGTCCCTGTTCCCAACGCGGTCCGAGAGGGTGCCGGCAGCGGGCTGCAGTCTAGGGGGGCGGGCCGCTCGGGCCGATCGGTAACAACCCGATACGGTATTCGGCCCTGGGCTGGGGATGATGCCCGGGCATGAAATGCTTCAAATCGTCAGCCTGGCTGGCTTTGCTGGTGAGCGCCGTGCTGGGCAGCGCCTGCCGCGCGCCCGCGGCGGCCGCACCCGACAGCGCCCGCGCGATGGTGGACGCCGCGATCGGCGAGCCGCGCTGCTCGCAGGATGCCCAGTGCCACACGGTGGCGATCGGCCACCGAGCCTGCGGCGGCCCCGAGGCCTATGCCCCCTGGTCCACCTTGACCGCCAACCAGGCCCAGGTGCAGCGCGCCGCCGACAGTTACTCGGCCGAACGCAAGGCTGCGCAGCAACGAAGTGGCGAGGTGTCGATCTGCATCATGGTCACCGATCCGGGGGCGCGCTGCGACGCGGCCACCTACCGCTGCGTGCTGAATCCGGCCACGGCGGTGCGGCCGCAGGGACCCAAGGCGCAGTGAGCAGCGGGGCCAGCGCCGGGCCGCCCCAAGCGGCCCCGCCGACCCGCCCGGCGGGTGGTTTCGCGTACCCGCGAGACCGGGTGCCCCAGACCGCAGCGGGGCCAGCGCCGGGCCGCCCCAAGCGGCCCCGCCAACCCGTCCGGCGGGTGGCTTCGCGTACCCGCGAGGCCGGAGGCCCCAGACCGCAGCGGGGCCAGCGCCGGGCCGCCCCAAGCGGCCCCGCCAACCCGCCCGGCGGGTGGCTTCGCGTACCCGCGAGGCCGGGTGCCCCATTCCTAGGGTTCGCCGTCCCAGTAGTCGAGTGCGTCCGCGGGGCGCTGCACCACTTTGACGCCGGCTGCCCAGGCCTGCACTTTCCCGGAATCCGGGTACTCGCAGATCTCCGGTTTCTGCTGGGTGCTGATGGACATGTACTTCAGCATCGCGTCCGAGGTGTTGATCAGCTGGTGCGGGTACTCGGGGCCGGCCGGGATGAAGATCACGTCGCCGGCGCGCACCGGCAGCAATTCGCCGGCCACGCGCAGCGTGCCGCGGCCTTCGAGGATCACGAACATCTCCTCCTGCGAATGGTGCAGGTGGTAGGGGCAGCTCTGCTTGCCGGGCGGCACCATGTCCACGCCGGCGCCCAGCTGCCTGGCCACCGTGCCGCCCGACAGGCTGGCGAACAGGCTTTCGTAGCGCGGCGGACGCATCTGCCGCTCGGCCGCCGGGCCGGTCAGCTGCTCGTCGATGTTGCGGATCAGTCGCTGGCGCAATTCCTTGGCGTCCATGGCTTTCCTTCGGGTTTGCTGGCGGAGGCGGGCTGTGGCGCCGAGCATAAGCTGCGTGCGCTTGTGCCGGCTTGGCGGGGAATTTAGCCGCGGGTGGCCAGGCGCTGCATCCAGATCCGGTTGGGCTGCGTACAAGCAAGGATGGAGAAGGCTCCGAAGTGAGGCCATTCCCAACCCAACCCCAATAGGAGAGTTGCCATGACCAGAGGATGCAACCGAGGCCGCCCCAGGCGGGCGCCCCAGCCGTGGCTGGCTGCAATGTCCGCACTGGCAATGCTGGCCCTGCCGCTGACGGCCCATGCCGAGGGCGGCAAGCTGCTGCTGACCGGCGGCGTCAGCACGATCGACGGCGTGGGCGGCGGCGGCCTGGTGCCGTGGGCGCTGACCACCGGCTACGGCACGGACGGCGAATGGGGCGGCTCGGCCTTCGTGACCGGCGTGAAGACGCAGGACTACCGGCTCAAGGTATTTGGCGCCGGCCTCACCTGGAGCGACCGGGTGGAATTCACCGTGGCCCGGCAGGACTTCGACACCGAAGACAACCTGGCCCCGCTGGGTCTGGACGGCCTGCACCTGCGGCAGGACATCTTCGGCGTGAAGGTCCGAGTCGCCGGCGACGCTGTGCTGGACAGTGACACCTGGATGCCGCAGGTCGCCATGGGTGCGGTCTACCACCACCTGGACAGCGGCGCGCTGGCGCCCACGCTGACCGGCGCGCTGGGCGCCAAGACGCATGGCACCGAGCTCTACCTCAGCGCCACCAAGCTGCTGCTGGCGCAAGGCCTGTTGCTCAATGGCACGCTGCGCATGACCAAGGCCAACCAGGATGGCCTGCTCGGCTTCGGCGGGGCGCAGGACAAGGACTGGCACCTGCAGCCCGAGGTCGCGGTCGCCTGGCTGCTGAGCCCGCAATGGGCGGTGGGCGCTGAATACAAGGCCAAGCCGGACGCGCTGAACCATTCGGCGCTGGGTGACGGTGCCTTGAAGGAAGACGACTGGAAAGACTTGTTCGTGGCCTGGGCGCCCAACAAGCATGCCTCGTTGACGCTGGCCTGGGTGGACCTGGGGCGCATCGCGCCCGCGGTGCAGCCGCGCCGGCAGACGGGCGCCTACCTCTCGGCCCAGCTGGCGTTCTGACTCCCTTCCTTCCGGAGATCCCCATGCCTTTCCATGCGTCCTCTCTTCGCACCGTGCGCGTCCTGGCCCTTGCCCTCGCAGGCAGCTTTGCCGCCGCGCAAGCGGGTGCCCAGTCCGCCGCCACGTCGGAGCTCTATCAGTCCTTTGGCGAGCAGGCCGGCCTGCTGGCGCTGAGCACCGACCTGGTCGACCGTGTCTCGTCGGACCCGCGCATTGCCGGCTTCTTCGAGAAGACCAACCGCGCTGCGCTGGCCAAGCAGCTGGCCGACCAGTTCTGCCAGCTGCTGGGCGGCCCGTGCCGTTACGCCGGCGTCGACATGAAAACGGTGCACCAGGAGATGGGCATCAGCAAGGCCGATTTCCACGCGCTGGTCGAGGACCTGCAGGCGGCCATGGCGGCCCGCCACATTCCGTTTTCCGTCCAGAACCAGTTGCTGGCCCGGCTGGCGCCGATGCACCGCGACATCATCGAGACGCCATGAACGCCCGCTTCCCCCGCCTCTCCTTCGCCGGCCTGCTGTTGGGTGCAGCGCTCTCGGCCGCCCAGGCCGCCTCGATGACGGTGCGCGTTGTCGACACCACCGGCCAGCCAGTGCCGGACGTCGCGGTCGTCGTCAGCTCGCGCAGCAAGCCGGGACGGGCTTCGCCGGTGCCCACGGTCGAGATCGCCCAGCAAGGCGTGCGCTTCGTGCCGGCGATGGTCATCGTCACGCCCGGCACGAAGATCAAGCTGACCAACCGCGATTCGTTCGACCACCATGTGCGCGGAACAGAGGGACAGAGCTTCGAGTTCCGCATTGCGGGTGCCGGTGCAAACAAGCCGCCCGCCGCTTCGCCGGAAGTCGTGCTGCAAGGCGGTGCCGGTCCGATCCAGCTCGGCTGCTACCTGCACTCGCGCATGCAGGCCAGCATCTACGTGGCCGAATCGCCCTGGTACGGCGTGACGGGCAAGGACGGCGTGGTCACGCTGGACGATGTGCCCGAAGGCGCGGTGGACGTGGCCGTCTGGCATTCGCAGCAACTGGTGGAGCAGCCGGTGCTGCACGCGCAGCAGACGGCAACCCCGACGAATGTGGTGGCGACGCTGAACTTCACGCCGCGCCAGCGTCGCTGAGCCGAGGCTGGCGCGCATTGCCGATGGTCAACTGAACACACCGCCTGTATCGTCGCCCGATGCCTGTTGCCACTGCTTCTTCCTCTGCCGCCGAGCTGGCGGCCTTGATGGCCCGCATCGCCCTGGGCGACCGGGCGGCGTTCAGGGCCTTGTACGACGTGACGGCGGCGCACCTGCTGGGCGTGGTCCTGCGCATCCAGCCCGACCGTGGCCGGGCCGAGGAGGTGCTGCAGGAGGTGTTCGTGAAGGTCTGGGGCGCGGCGCGCGGGTTCGATGCAGAGCGTGCGCAGCCCATGACCTGGCTGCACAGCCTGGCGCGTCACGCGGCCATCGACAGCCTGCGCCGGCAGAAGGCCGATCCGGTGCGCACCGTGTCGCCGCCTGCCAGCGCGTTGGTTGAAGGCGACGACAGCGACCCGCTGGAGCAGGTCGCAGGAGACGGCCCCGGCCCGGTGGACCTGATGGAGCAGGCGCTGCAGGCGCGGGCGGTGCGCGGCTGCATGGGCAGCTTGCAGAACGACCAGCGGCAAAGCCTGGCGCTGGCCTTCTACGACGGGCTCACGCATGCCGAGGTGGCCCAGCACCTGGGACAGCCGCTGGGCACGGTGAAGAGCTGGTTGCGGCGCGGCCTGCTGGCGCTGCAGAAATGCCTGGCGATCGGCGAGCTGGGTGGCAGGTTCGGCAGCGGGATGACCGGCATGGGCGACATGTCCACAAGGAGTTGATGACATGGATTACTCGCGCCCCGAACGGGCCGAGCGCCTGGCCTCGGAATACGTGCTGGGAACCTTGCGCGGCGCCGCGCGCAGCCGCTTCGAGGCGCTGCTGCCGGCGCATCCGACGCTGCGCCGCGCGGTCGCTGGCTGGGAAGCCCGGCTGTTGCCGCTGACCGCCAGCGTGCCGCCGGCGGCGCCCTCGGCCAGCGTCTGGGCCGGCATCGAGGCGCGGCTGTTCCGTGCCCAGACCGGCGCACCGCAGGCCTGGTGGCAGCGGTTGATGGTGTGGCAGCTGGGCAGCGGGGCAGCGGCATTTGCCGCGCTGGTGCTGGCCGTGATGCTGGCCCGGCCGGTGCCGCCGCAGCCGCCGGTGCTGGTGCTGCTGTCGCCCAACCCTGCGGCCCAGGCCGATGCCGCGCTGCTGTCGCGCGCCAAGTTCGTCGCCAGCATCAGTGCCGATGGGCGCGCGCTGGTGCTGCGCCCGCTGGAACCGCTGAGCCTGGCCACCGGCCGCGCGCTGGAGCTCTGGGCGGTGCCGGCCAAGGGCGCGCCACGTTCGCTGGGGCTGATTTCGGCCAGCGGCGGCAGCCAGGTGCAGCGCACGAAGCTGCTGCAGGACACGGCGGCGTTTGCAATCAGCCTGGAGCCGGCTGGCGGGTCGCCGACCGGCGCGCCGACCGGACCGGTGATTTCGTTGGGCGCGCTGAGCAGCTGAAACCTTCGGGGCCGAGACCGCAGGCCGGCGCCGGGCCGTCCCAAGCGCCGGTCCGGGTGCGCCATTGACGGGGCCACAAGTTAGGATAGAGGCCGATGCCCGCCTCCTCGATCGATTCCGCCCTTGATGCCAGCGCCGCGCCGGCCGACATCCTGCACCAGGTCTTTGGCTACACCGCGTTCCGCGGCCACCAGGGTGCCATCGTCGACCAGGTGATTGGCGGCGGCGATGCGCTGGTGCTGATGCCCACCGGCGGCGGCAAGAGCCTGTGCTACCAGATCCCGGCGATTGCGCGGCACCGCGCAGGCCAGGGCGTGACCGTGGTCGTCAGCCCGCTGATCGCGCTGATGCACGACCAGGTCGGTGCGCTGGAAGAAGCGGGGGTGCATGCCGCCTTCCTGAATTCCTCGCTGGACAGCGCCGGTGCGCAGCATGTCGAGCGCGAGCTGATGGCAGGCCGGCTGGTGATGCTTTACGCCGCGCCCGAGCGCATCACCAACCCGCGTTTCCTCGCGATGCTGGACTCGCTGCACCAGCGCGGCCAGCTCAGCCTGTTCGCCATTGACGAAGCGCACTGCGTGAGCCAGTGGGGCCACGATTTCCGCGAAGACTATTTGCAGCTGGATCTGCTGGCCACGCGCTTTGGCGGCGTGCCGCGCATCGCGCTGACGGCCACGGCCGACGAACACACTCGCGCCGACATCATCGACCGGCTGATGCTGGGAGGCGCGCGCACCTTCATCAGCAGCTTCGACCGGCCCAACATCCGCTACACCATCGTCGAGAAGGACAACGCCAAGGCCCAGCTGCTGCGCTTCCTGCTCGACGAACACGTGGGCGATGCCGGCATCGTCTACTGCCAGAGCCGCAAGAAGGTCGAGGAAACGGCCGAGTGGCTGAGTGCCGAAGGCATCAGCGCGCTGCCGTACCACGCCGGGCTGGACCAGGACGTGCGCCGCCGCCACCAGGACAGGTTCCTGCGCGAAGAAGGCCTGGTGATGGTCGCGACCGTGGCCTTTGGCATGGGCATCGACAAGCCGGACGTGCGCTTTGTCGCCCACCTGGACCTGCCCAAGAACATCGAAGGCTACTACCAGGAAACCGGCCGCGGCGGACGCGACGGCGAAGCCGCCGACGCCTGGATGAGCTACGGCCTGGCCGACGTGGTCAACCAGCGCCGCATGATCGACGAGAGCACCGCGGGCGACGAGTTCAAGCGCCTGCAGGTCGGCAAGCTCGAAGCGCTGCTGGCCATGTGCGAGAGCCTGGACTGCCGGCGCGTGCGCCTGCTGGCCTATTTCGGTGAAGACCGGCCCGCCGGTTGGCGTTGCGGCAATTGCGACAACTGTTTGCAGCCGCCTGCGCGCTGGGACGCGACCGAGGCGGCGCGCAAGGCGCTGTCCTGCATCTACCGCTGCCACCAGCATTCGGGTTTCGGCTTCGGCACGGTGCATTTGATCGACGTGCTGCGCGGCAAGTCCACCGAAAAAACCCGCGCGCGCGGCCACGAAAACCTGTCGACCTTCGGCATTGGCGCGGACCTGTCCGAAGCGCAATGGCGCGGCGTGATGCGCCAGCTGATCGCGCTGGGCCACGTGGCCAGCGAAGGCGAATACAGCACGCTGGCGCTGACCGACAGCGCGCGTGCCGTCCTCAAGGGCCAGGTGCAGATCGAGCTGCGCGAACCGCGTGAACCCACGCCGCGCATCCGCTCGCGCAGCAAGACCGGCAGCACCGGCAGCAGCAAGGTGCCACGCGCCGCGGCCACGCTGGACCATCCGGCCCAGGCCCGCTTCACGGCCCTGAAGGCCTGGCGTGCGGGGGTGGCCAAGGAACACAACCTGCCGGCCTACATCGTCTTCAACGACGCGACGCTGGCCCAGATGGCCGCCGAAGCGCCGGCCACGCTGGACGCACTGGCCGGCATCAGCGGCGTGGGCGCGAAGAAGCTCGAAGCCTACGGCAAGCAGATCCTGCGCGTGCTGGGCGACCTGGGCGGCTCCGGCGGCAGCGGTGCCGGGGATTTCGACGATGCCGGCGCGATGGGCGACCCGGACGATCCGGGTGGTTTCGAGGACTTCGATGGGCGCTGAAGGCCTGAACCTGGCCGGCAGCGATCGAGGGTTCAGCCGGCGCCGGGCAGGGGTTCTGCGTGCACCTGGTTGCGCTGCGCATTGCGCTTCGCCGCCATCGCCAGCGCTGCGGCCGCTTCCAGGGTTTGCTGCACGCTTCGTTTGGCGCTGGCATGCGCCACGCCGACGGTGATCGTCAGCACCGCCGCGGTCGGCGAGCCAGCATGGGGAATGGCCAGCGCCTGCACCGCCTGGCGCAAGCGCTGGGCCACCGCCAGCGCGGCGCCCGGGTCCGCGGCATGCAGCAGCACCACCAGCTCTTCGCCACCCTTGCGGAAGGCCTGGTCCTCCTGACGGATCGTCGCTTGCACCGCTGCCGCGACCGCGCGCAACGCGGCGTCACCAGCGGTGTCGGTGTGCAGGTGGTTGAATTCGCCGAAGTGATCGATGTCGAGAAAGGCCACGGCGATCTGATCGGCCTCCGCGGTGGCCAGCGCTTCGTCCAGTGCGCGGCGGTTGCGCAGGCCGGTCAAGGCGTCGGTGCGGGCCTCGTCCAACAGCGCCTGGTTGCGCTGCTGCAGTTCGGCCACCGTCGCAGCCAGCTCACGGCGTGACGTGGCGACTGCGCGCGTGTCGTCGTCAAACACCACGACCTGGTTGCGGCCACGGGCCTTGGCGGCGTACATCGCCAGGTCGCAGGCACTAATCAGGTTGTCCGGGGACTGGCCCACGAAGCTGGTCACGCCGAACGAGGCCGAAACCTTGGCCGAGATCAGGTCCATTGGCGCGCTCAGCCTGGCGTTGGCGGCATTGAGCCAGGCCACGGCCTCGGCCTGCGTCAGCCCGGGCAGGAAGATGCAGAATTCCTCGCCGCCCATGCGGGCCACCCAGCCGCCGTCTGGCAAAGCCTGTTGCAGGCGCTCGGCGGTGACCCGCAGCACTTCGTCGCCCGCGGTGTGGCCGAAGCTGTCGTTGAGCTGCTTGAAATGATCCAGGTCGGCCATGGCCGCAAAGCCGCGAACGCCGGCCCTGCGGGCTTCCAGAATGCGCTCGAACGCCACATGGCGCGTCGGCAATCCGGTCAGCACGTCCTCGAACGCGGCGCGCACCAACACATGCGACGGGTCTTGCGTGCCCGAAGCATCCTGCCTGCGCCACAGGCGCCGCCACAGTCTGTGCAACATCCACAGCCTCCTCATGGCCCCATGATCCCTTGTTTGTGTGTTGGCTTGTCTTACAGATTGTGACCCGATGGCCGCGGCCTGCCCCCGTTCGGTCATGCCCAGGACATGTGCGGTTTTCACACTGCAGGCTCACCCACCTGATCAAATTGGAGACAGCCATGACACATGTCCTCAGACAAGCCGCGTTGATGCTGGCCGGCGGCCTGGCGCTGAGCCTCGCCCAGCTGCCTTCGGCCCATGCCGGCAAGGTACAGCCTGTCACCACTTACCAGCTCGGCGTGCGGCCGATGTACCTGGTCGACCAGGTGCCCGACAAGGACCTGAAGCAGCGCCTGAAGGCCTGCGAGAACATTCCTGCGACCAAGAGCCAGTTCTCCATCAGCCACCGCGGCGCGGCAATGCAGTTTCCCGAGCACACCAAGGAAGGCTACATGGCCGCGGCGCGCCAGGGCGCGGGCGTGATCGAGTGCGACGTGACCTTCACCAAGGACCGCGAGCTGGTCTGCCGCCATTCGCAGTGCGACCTGGCGCAGACCACCAACATCCTGTCCATCCCGGACCTGGCCGCCAAGTGCAGCGTGCCGTTCAGCCCTGCCGACCCGGCCACCGGCAAACAGGCCACGGCGACCTGCTGCACCAGCGACCTGAGCGTCAGCGAGTTCAAGCGCCTGATGGGCAAGATGGAAGGTGCGAACCCGAACGCCACCAGCGTGGCCGAGTACATGAAGGGCACGCCTGACTGGCGCACCGATGCCTATGCCGCCACCGGCACGCTGATGACGCTCGCCGAGGCCATCGAGCTGTTCAAGCAGCTGAAGGTGGACATGACGCCCGAGCTGAAGGCCGCCAGCGTGCCCATGCCTTACCAGGGTGACTACACCCAGGAGAAGTACGCGCAGGCGATGATCGATGCGTTCAAGAACGCGGGCGTGCCGGCCAAGCGGGTCTGGGCCCAGTCCTTCAACATCAACGACAACTACTACTGGCTCCAGCACGAGCCGGAGTTCGGCAAGCAGTCGGTTGCGCTGATTCCGGTGGACACGCCTGACCAGGTGCCGGCCGCCAAGGCTTTGCTGCCCGAGATGGCGGCCAAGGGCGTGAAGATCGTCGCCCCGCCGATCTGGGCCCTGCTGGCGCTGGACAAGAAGGGCAAGATGGTCGGCTCCGACTACGCCTACGCCGCGCGCAACGCCGGCATGAAGATCATCAGCTGGTCGCTGGAACGCTCCGGCCCGCTGACCGATGGTGGCGGCTACTACTTCCAGAGCGTCACCCCGGCCGTCAAGGGCCCGGGCGACTACTACACCGCGCTGGACGTGCTGGCCAACGACGTCGGCATCATCGGCATGTTCTCGGACTGGCCTGCCACCGTCACCTACTACGCGAACTGCACGGGTCGCTAAAGAGCCCTGACAGTTCGACTGTGCCGCGGCGGCCCAGCTGGCTGCCGTGGCGTTCCAGCCAGTCGCCGGCCAGCGCTCGGCCCTGCTCGTGCAGCGCCTGGAAATAGGCCGGGTGCACGACCAGCCGGCTGTCCTGCGGCAGACCGGCCAGCAAGGTACCGCCGTCGATCAGGTGGAAGCGGGCGCTTGCCAACTGGCGCGTCGAGCGGCCCAGTGGCAGCCAGTGCTGGCGGGCGTGCTGCTGCCAGGCGGCCAGCAGGTTCATCTCGCGCAGGAAGGCGCCGTGGAAGCTCATGTCCAGCGCGCGGTGCTGGATCTGCGCGGCGCTGCGCAGCGGGCCTTCGTGCTGCAGCGGGTTGAGCAGCAGCAGCAAGGTGTCGCGCGCGCGGCCGGCCTGCAGCAGTGGCAGCACGGGCGGGTTGGCGCTGTAGCCGCCGTCCCAGTGTGGCTCGCCGTCGATCTCCACCGCGCGGAACATCGTCGGCAGGCAGGCCGAAGCCAGCAAGGCGTCTGCGCTCAGGTTCGCGCGGTCGAACAGCCGCAGCTGGCCGCTCTGCGCGCGCGTGGTGGCAATGAACAGGGCAGGGCCGGCGCTGGCGCGCAGGCGCTCGAAGTCGAACTGGGCCAGCACGATGTCGCGCAGCGGGTTCAGGTCCAGCGGGTTGCTGAGCTCGGGTGGCAGGTAGTGGGACCAGTGCATCAGCAGCTTGACCATGGGCGACAGGCGTGCCGCCAGGCCGTCTGCCGCGATCAGGCTGGCCTCGGCCGGCACGCTGGCGGCCACGGCCTGCCAGAAGCGAGCCAATGCCGCGCGGGCGCCATCCGGGCCACCATCCAGCCAGCCTTGCGCCAGTGCCACGGCGTTCATCGCGCCGGCGCTGGTGCCGCTGAGCGCGGCCGGGGCCACGCGGCCATCTTCCAGCAGCCTGTCCAGCACGCCCCAGCTCAGCGCGCCATGGGCGCCGCCGCCCTGCAGGGCCAGGTTGATCGGCAACGGTTTGGCGATCTGCATGGGTGCACCTTACGTCACATGCGTGACGGGCGCCGTGAAGGGGCATGCACCGGCGCCAGAAGTGCAAACGGGCCGCACAAGGCGGCCCGCGAGGGGAAGGGGCTCAGCGCTGGGCCGAGCCGGTCGCGATCAACGCTTCTGGTCGAATTTCAGCATCCGGGCCTGGCTGCGGCGGTCGCTGCCAAAGGCGGCGGACCAGAAGGGTTCGAACTTCTGGCCTTTGTCTTCCTGCAGCGGCTCCATGCGTTGGCGGTCGCTGCGGTTGGACGTTTTTTGGGGTTGAGCTGACTTTTGCATGATGTGGTGGTCCTCGGGCACAGCTTCTGGTGGGCTCTGCGGCCCTCGCTGTCTGGCTGGCTCAACGTGAGCCGCCGACAGCTGGATGACAGCCAAGGCGTACTCCCCTGCAACTTTTTTCACGAAACGGTATCTTGCGACAAACAAGTACCAGGTCATTGGCGCAAACCCGGAGTTTTCATCGGCGCAACGCCCGCGGTCCCGAATCCTGCCGCAGGGCGCCAAGCACCTGGTCTTCATGGGCACGCTGACCGAGATCGCGCCCGGCATGGCCCTGCAGCGCGAGGTGCTGGCCGTGTGCGGCGCGCCGGTGGCCGTGCCCGGTGAATTGCGGCTGATGGACGCGCGGCTTTTCGACCCGCGTCCACTGCACGCCTGAAAGCCCCGCGGGCGGCGCAGGGCTGCACGCGTCGCACGCGCTCTGTATCATGCCCGGTTGCCTTGCGATTTCCGCCGGGCGCCAGTTGCTGCGCATGCCCTTGTCGACTCCCGATTCGTCCTCGTCCGTTCCGCCATTTCCGCCCGCCAAGCCGGTCAATCCTGCCGTGGCCTTTGCCACCAAGATTTCGGTGCGTGGCGCGCGCACGCACAACCTGAAGAACATCGACCTGGACCTGCCCAAGCACGCGTTGGTGGTCATCACCGGCCTGTCGGGCTCGGGCAAGTCCAGCCTGGCTTTCGACACGCTGTATGCCGAAGGCCAGCGCCGCTATGTCGAGAGCCTGAGCGCCTATGCGCGGCAGTTCCTGCAGCTGATGGACAAGCCCGACGTGGACGTGATCGAGGGCCTGTCGCCCGCCATCTCGATCGAGCAGAAGGCCACCAGCCACAACCCACGCTCCACCGTCGGCACAGTGACCGAGATCCACGACTACCTGCGCCTGCTCTACGCCCGCGCCGGTACGCCGTATTGCCCGGACCATGACCTGCCGCTGCAGGCGCAAAGCGTGGGCCAGATGGTGGACGCCGTGCTGGCGCTGCCCGAAGGCACCAAGCTGATGATCCTCGCGCCGGTGGTGCGCGACCGCAAGGGCGAGTTTGTCGAGCTGTTTGCCGACATGCAGGCGCAGGGCTATGTGCGCTTCCGGGTGGACGGCCAGATCGTCGAAGCCAGCGACCTGCCGGCGCTGAAGAAGGCCGAGAAGCACGACATTGACGTGGTGATCGACCGGCTCAAGACCCAGGACGGCATGAAGCAGCGCCTGGCCGAAAGCTTCGAGGCGGCGCTGCGCAGCGCCGAGGGCCGCGCGCTGGCCTTTGAAATGGACACGGCCAAAGAGCACCTCTTCTCGGCCAAGTTCGCCTGCCCGATCTGCAGCTATTCGCTGCCCGAGCTGGAGCCGCGCCTGTTCTCGTTCAACGCGCCGATGGGTGCCTGCCCGCATTGCGACGGCCTGGGCGTGCAGACGGTGTTCGACCCGGAGCGCGTGGTCGCTTTCCCGTCGCTCTCGCTGGGCTCGGGTGCGATCAAGGGCTGGGACCGGCGCAATGCCTACACCTTCTCGATGCTGGAAAGCCTGGCCAAGCACTACAAGGTGGAACTGGACGAGCCTTTCGAGTCCTTGCCCGAAAGCTTCCGCCAGACGGTGCTCTACGGCTCCGGCGAAGACGAGATCGAGTTCGTCTACGAGGCCGAAGGCAAGGGCGGCAAGATGCGCAGCGTCAAGCGCTCGCACCCGTTCGAGGGCGTGATCCCGAACTTCGAGCGGCGCTACCAGGAGACCGATTCGGTCGCGGTGCGTGAGGACCTGGCGCGCTACCAGAGCGCCAAGCCCTGCGCGCATTGCGGCGGCGCCCGCCTGCGGCGCGAGGCCCGCAATGTCTTCATTCCCGGCCAGCCAGGCAACAAGGGCCTGCCCATCTACCAGGCCGAGCACCTGACGCTGGCCGAGGCGCTGGCCTGGTTCAGCGGCCTGTCGCTCACGGGGGCCAAGGGCGAGATCGCCGACAAGGTGGTGCGCGAAATCCGCTCGCGGCTGAAGTTCCTCAATGACGTGGGCCTGAACTACCTCAGCCTGGACCGCAGCGCCGACACGCTCTCAGGCGGTGAGTCGCAGCGCATCCGCCTGGCCAGCCAGATCGGCTCCGGCCTCACCGGCGTGATGTACGTGCTGGACGAGCCCAGCATCGGCCTGCACCAGCGCGACAACGAGCGCCTGATCGGCACGCTGCAGCATTTGCGCGACCTGGGCAACAGCGTGCTGGTCGTCGAGCACGACGAGGACATGATCCGCGCGGCTGATTACTGCGTGGACATGGGCCCGGGCGCCGGCAAGCACGGCGGCCATGTGATCGCCGCCGGCACGCCGGCCGAGGTCGCGGCGCATCCAGACTCGTTGACCGGCCAGTACCTGGGCCGGGTGCTGCGCATCGCGGTGCCCAAGCAACGCCGCGCGCCAAACCCTGCGCAGGTGCTGCGCATCGTCAATGCGCGGGGCAACAACCTCAAGGGTGTCACCGTCGAGCTGCCGGTCGGCCTGTTCACCTGCGTCACCGGCGTCTCCGGTTCGGGCAAGAGCACGCTGGTCAACGACACGCTCTACACCGCCGTCGCCCGCAAGCTCTACAACAGCCACGCCGAGCCGGAGGCGCACGACGCGATCGAAGGCCTGGAGGCGTTCGACAAGGTCATCAACGTCGACCAGAGCCCCATCGGCCGCACGCCGCGCTCGAACCCGGCCACCTACACGGGCCTGTTCACCGCCATCCGCGAGCTGTTCGCCGAAGTGCCGGCTGCGCGCGAGCGTGGCTACGGCGCCGGGCGATTCAGCTTCAACGTGTCCGGCGGCCGCTGCGAGGCCTGCCAGGGCGACGGCGTGATCAAGGTCGAGATGCACTTCCTGCCGGACGTGTACGTGCCTTGCGACGTCTGCCACGGCCGGCGCTACAACCGCGAAACGCTGGAGGTGCTCTACAAGGGCAAGAACGTCGCCGCGGTGCTGGACATGACGGTGGAGGACGCGCACGCCTTCTTCAGCGCCGTGCCCACGCTGGCGCGCAAGCTGCAGACCCTGCTGGACGTGGGCCTGGGCTACATCACGCTGGGCCAGAGCGCGACCACGCTGTCCGGCGGCGAGGCGCAGCGCGTGAAGCTGGCGCTGGAGCTGAGCAAGCGCGACACCGGCCGCACGCTCTACATCCTCGATGAGCCGACCACCGGCCTGCACTTCCACGACATCCAACTGCTGCTCAAGGTGCTGCACCAGCTGCGCGATGCCGGCAACACCATCGTCGTGATCGAGCACAACCTGGACGTCATCAAGACGGCGGACTGGTTGATCGACATGGGGCCCGAAGGCGGCTCGGGCGGTGGGCAGGTGCTGTCCGAAGGCCCGCCGGAAACCATTGCGGCCTGCGTTGGCAGCCACACCGGCCGCTTCCTGAAGCCACTGCTGGCAGAAGCCGCCTGAGATTCTTCACGGCAGGTGACGATGCCTGCCACGGCAGCGCCGCGCGTTCGCTGGGCGGCCCCGCCGTGGCCCATGCCCAGACCATGGCCACGTCGCTGCTGTTCACCGACCAAGACAGGTTTCGGAAACGAAAAAGCCGGCACGAGGCCGGCTTTCAGATGGCGTCAGGCCGTGAGGCCCGGGCCAGCTTCAGCTCAGGTGACCGTTGATCAGCTTGGTCATCTCGAACATCGAGACCTGCGGCTTCTTGAAGATCTCCTTCAGCTTGGCATCGGCATTGATCATCGTCTTTGCCGCCGGGTCTTGCAGGCCGTTCTTCTTGATGTACTCCCAGACCTTCTTGGTCACCTCGGTGCGCGGCATCGGCTTGTCGCCGATCACGGCGGCCAGCGTAGCGCTGGGCGTCATGGCCTTCATGAAGGCTGCATTCGGGGTGCGCTTCTTGGCAGGAGCAGCAGCGGCCTTCTTGGCTGGTGCTGCCTTTGCCGGAGCGGCGGCCTTGACGGGCGCTGCCTTCTTCGCAGGGGCAGCCTTCGCGGGAGCGGCGGCCTTCTTTGCCGGGGCGGCCTTGGTGGCCGGAGCGGCCTTCTTCGCAGTTGCCATTTGGATTCTCTCCATCAAAAAAAAGTTGATGTGCCGGGCCTGGGCGAAAGCCGCATGAGCTTTCGATCCTCTGCAGTGCCACAGCGGCTGGAATGGTAATGCCTGCACGGGGGGCTGAGAAGCCGTTTTCCCTCGTAAACCCAGCTTTCTCCCCAGGTAAATCGCCTTTTTTGCCGCCCTGCAACGCCTGAGCGGCATTTGCCCCGCAAAACACATACAGTCATGGGTATTTTCTCGGGGGAAACACGGTTTTCGCTGCTCGGGACGCCATTCGGCGGCGTTTGATCCTGTCTAGACAAGTCGGCCGGCTGCGGCTTGACCGCACAATGGCCACCTCTCGACAGCACTTGAGGCACACGTCATGAAGCTCTTGGTTCGCTGGCTGCTGTTGGCCGCCGCCTTGCTGCTGGTTGCCAATCTCTACGGCGGCGTCAGCGTGGCGAGTTTTGGCAGCGCAATGGTCGCCGCGCTGGTGCTGGGCCTGTTCAACACGCTGGTGCGGCCGCTGCTGGTGCTGCTGACCCTGCCGGTCACGCTGTTGACGCTGGGCCTGTTCCTGTTTGTCATCAACGCGCTGATGTTCTATTGGGCCGCGTCGCTGCTGCAGGGCTTCAACGTCGCCGGCTTCAGCGCCGCGCTGATCGGCTCTCTGCTCTACAGCCTTTGCGGCATGGTGATCGACGTCGCGATCGAGGCAATCTTCAACCGCGATTGAAGGGGAGGGTGGTCTCGCGTACTCGCGAGACCGGGTGCCCCATCTAATCCCGTTCGAGCAACATCCGCCGACGCTCGGCCTCCAGGTCCCGCAAACGCGACTGGATGATGGAACTCTCGACGTAGTCGGAGCCCGGGTCTTCCTTGGCGATGCGCTGGGCCACGCGGAAGCGGTCCACGGCACCCAGCACGTCGCCCACCGCCGCGGCGGCTTCCGCGTCCGCGCGCAGCGCACGCAGGCGCTGTCCCTGGGCATTGGCACATTGCGACAGCGCCAGCCAGGCCAGCGCGTCCTGCTTGTGCTCGGTGACCCAGGTCTGCAGCGCCTCCATGCTGCTGCGCAGGGCTGCAGGCGCTGCCGCGTCGCCTGCGCGTTGCCAGGCTTGTGCAGCCTGGGCGCGTGCCAGCAGGTTGGGCCGGGAGTTGTCGTTGCCCAGGCTGTCGAGCGCGGCGGTCAGCGATTCGGCCGGCTTGCCCGAATTGCCTTCGATCTCCAGGCGCAGCAACGCGAAGTCACGCGCGGCAACCGGTTCACGTGCGTATTGCCGCTTGGCCAGTTCCAGTCCGCTGTCCGCCAGGCGCAGCGCCTGCGGGAAGTCGCGCAGCCGCATCGAGGCCATCGCGCCGGCGTAGATCGCACCCAGCCTGGCTTCGTCGACTGCGGGTGAGCCGGGGCTGGCAACGGTCTGCAGCTTGCGAAGCGCGGGCTCTGCGCCGTCCATCAGCACCCGTGCGCGCGCCTGCATCAGCGCGTGCACGGCCAGGCTGGGCGGGCGGGTGGACGGGTTGCTGTTCATGCGCAGGCGGGCCTCGCTGATGCGCTCGATGGTCAGCGGGTGGCTGCGCAGGTAGGGGTACTGGTTGCTGTCATTCAGCCGTGAGCTGGACTCCAGCTTCTCGAACATGCCGGCCATGCCGGCGGACGCGAAGCCGGCAGAGCTCATCAGTTGCAGGCCGATGCGGTCGGCCTCGCGCTCCATCTCGCGCGAGAAGTTCAGCTGGCCCTGCGCCGCGGCCGCCTGGCTGCCGATGATCACGGCGTTCGCTGCGTCCACGCTGCGCGCCCGTGTGGCGGCAATCATGCCCAGCACCAGGCCGGCAACGGTCGCGATGCTCTGGTGCTGTGCGTTGACCATGCTGCGGCCGATGTGGCGCTGCGTGATGTGCGTGAGTTCATGGCCCAGCACCGAGGCGAGCTCGTCGCTGTTGGCGGTCATCGCGATCAGGCCCAGGTGCACGCCGACATAGCCGCCTGGCAGTGCAAAGGCATTGATCGAGCGGTCCAGCACCTGGAAGGTCTCGAACGGGAAGTTCGTGTCCTGCTCGGCGCTGATGTTGCCGCGGTTGCGGGCGGCGTTCAGCAGTGGCTGCCAGATCGAGTTCAGGTAGTCGCTCAGCAGCGGGTCGTCCAGGTACTCCGGGTCGTGGCGGATCTCGCGCATGATGCGCTCGCCCAGCCGGCGCTCGTCCATGATGTCGAAGTCGCTGGAGACGGAATCGCCGAGCGCCGGCAGGTTGACCTGCGCCATCGCCTGCAAAGGCTGGCCTTGCGGGCCGCCGCTGGTCCACAGCAGCGAGCACAGCGCAGCCAGAGCCAGCGTTCGGGCCAGCGGGCGCAGCCGGAATGCCGGGGACAGCGAGGGCTGGCGCAGGGAGTGCGCAAGCGCGGGCGTGGGCTCAGGGGAAGTCACGCGGGAGATCTGACGGAAAGGCAACAACACCATCCTTCGCAGCGGGCCGGGGTCTGAGGCAGACCTGCGCCGCCCTGAAAAAGTTCGCCCGCTATCATCGCACCGACTTGTCACCCGCCTGTTGCGGCCTGCCCCCGAGCCTGACAAGGCATTGCCGCACAAAGCCTCCGATGCCAGACACCGACTCCCCGCTGACGCACTTCGACGCCCAGGGCCAGGCCCACATGGTCGACGTGGCCGCCAAGCCCGAAACCCACCGCGTGGCCCGCGCCACCGGCCGCATCCGCATGCTGCCAGCCACGCTGGCGCTGATCGCCAGCGGCCAGGCCAAGAAGGGTGACGTGCTGGGCATCGCCCGCATCGCGGCGATCCAGGGCGCCAAGCGCACGTCCGAGCTGGTGCCTTTGTGCCACCCGCTGCCGCTGACCCGCGTGGCCGTCAGCTTCGAGCTGGACGAGCCAGGCAGCGCCGTGCATTGCACCGTGGTGGCCGAAACCGTCGGCCGCACCGGGGTCGAGATGGAAGCGCTGACCGCCGTGCAGGTCGGCCTGCTGACCGTCTATGACATGTGCAAGGCAGCCGACCGTGGCATGGTCATGGAAGGCATCCAGCTGCTGGAAAAGCAGGGCGGCAAGAGCGGCCACTGGACAGCCGACCCGGCTGCTTCGCTCAAGGCTTGAAGTCGCGCCAGGTCAAGGCCTTGCCGGGCGCGGTGCACTGGAACGGCAGCGCCGCGCCTTCCGCCGGCGGCGCATTGCACACAGCGAAGAAATCGTCCGAGGCCGGGTTATGGAACTCGCGCAGCCGTTCGGCCAGGTAACGCGCCTTGTCGACATGGCCGGACTCGTTCAGCGCTTTGGCCCAGGCCATCATCAGGCGCGTGTCCAGCAGCGAATGGGTGGTCGCGGCAAATGCGCCCATCGCTGACGATGGCGGCTCCGCGGTGGTCGCGGCCGCGTAGTCCGCATGGTGCGAGAACAGCCAGGACGACTGGCCAATCGAGATGCGCTCCGGCAGCGACAGCGTGCTGCTGCCCGGCGCGTAGATCGCCGAGACGCGGCGATAGTCCCAGTACCCGAACAGCGCGCCCGCCAGCATCAGGGCGCCCATCATCGGCAGCAGCCAGCGCCGGGCGAAGGACAGCGGTGCAGCAGGCGCAGCAAAGGCCCGTGATTCGGCCCACAGCGACGAAGGTGCATGGGTCGAGGCCTGCACGCTGTCTGGCGTGGTGGCAGGCGGCGATGCGAAGTATTCGCTGTCGCCTGCCGCTGGCAGCGGCACCGTTGGCTGGCGCAGCGCATGGCCCAGCGCCCAGGCCGTGGGCAGCAGGAAGTAGGCGTACCAGAGCGGGTACTCCAGCATGCTGTGCAGCCCCGCCAGCAGCACCATCACCAGCGCTGCGCGCGCGCCTGTGCCCGCGGCACCAGGTGAAGCCCAGCAGCGCTGGAAACATTGCACCACGGTCCAGACCAGCAACCCGGTCAGCAGCAGCGCCGCCGGAATGCCCAGCTCCACCGCGAACTGCAGCAGCAGGTTGTGCGTGTGGTCGAAGAAAGCCACCGGCCGGCCGGGAAATGGTGTCAGCGTCCACGCGAAATTGAACTGGCCAAAACCCACGCCGGTCCACGGGTTCGCCGCGGTCAGCTTGAGCGTGTTGCCCCAGATGCCAAAACGCGAGGCCGACAGGTCGCTCTCCCCCAGTCGCGCCTCGCCGCCGAAGGTGTGCTGCGTCTCATGCGCCCAGCCGGCCATGAACAAACCCCACAGCAGGTAAGCCACTGGCGCCGCCACCAGCGCCCAGCGCACCGGCTTGCGCAGCCGCCCGTCCAGCAAGCCCCACAAAGCCAGCAGCACCACACCCACCAGCCCAGTGCGCGAAGCCGTCAGCACCACGGCCAGCACCATCAGGTTGCCAAGCGCTGCCGCTGCCGCTCCCGGCAGCCGCCACCCCAGCACCCGCCCGGCATCCGCCTGCGGCACCAGCGCAATCAAGCCCCACAGCAGCAAGGTGCTCAGGTGATTCGGCTGCCGCAGGTTGCCCACCGCCCGCCCCACCAGCCCGGATTTGGCGATCCAGCCCGAGCCCTCGGTCCAGCTCGGCAGGAACACCTGGATCAGCGCGATCAAGCCGCTCAGCAAACCTGCCAGCAGCACGCCAGCCAGCACTGGCCACAGCAAAGGCCCGTCCACCGTGCCGTCGTCCACCTGCGCCGCGAGCATGACCGCCGCAGAGCAGGCGAGCATCAGCGCCGCCGAAAGCGCCATCGAGTCCGGCAGCATGCCGAACCAGGAAACCGCGACCCCGGCCGCCAGGATGGCCAGCATCCCCAACGGCAAGGCCAACGCACCCAGGCTGCTGCGCCTCGGCCCGCTGTCCAGCAGCCACAACACCGCGCCCCAACCGAAAACGGCCAGCAACTGGTTCAGCAGCGTGGAGGAGGGGCTGAGGGAGTAGGAGAGGAGGGAGGGGGCGGTGAGGGCGAAAACAGCTGCCAGATGCAGCGGCAATGACGCGAGCGGGCGATTCATGGGTGCGCTGAAAAGCAAGTACGGCGCATTGTCACTGGCCGCGCGGCGTCGGGGCAGTCAAGAGATGGCTTGGGTCCAGTCTGCCAATGCAAGTCCACCCGGCGCGCGCGAAAAAAACCTTGTCCCTCGTCACGAGGACAGCCGTTTCCCCCACTTGCGCTGTCGCCTCTCGATGACTCGGGCTGGCGTGGCATATACAATGACCATATGCTTCTTTGAATGGCGACCATGTCGACTGCCTCTCCCCCATCCCGGACCAGGGAAGCCAAGTTGTTCCGCAACAATCGCAGCCAAGCGATCCGAATTCCTGTGGAGTTCGAGTTGCCGGGGGATCGCGTGCTGATCCACCGCGATGGCAGCAAGCTGATCATCGAGCCCTTGCTGGGACCCTCGAATCTTGTCGATTTGCTGGCGGCGTGGCGCGTGGAGGAACCCCTGGGGCCTGACGACCAACTTCCGTTCATAGAGGACGCGCCAGCCCGGCCGGAGGACGTGTTTTGAGCGCCCCCAGACCTGCCGCGTCGCGTCAGGCCCCCCAAGGGGGTCCAGAAAACTCGGGAACGGCCCTTCGCTTTCTGGAGAGCACCTACCTGCTCGACACGAACATCATCAGCGACTTGATTCGCAACCCGGCCGGTGCCGCTGCGCAGCGCGTTGCGCACATCGGGGCCAAAGCAATTTTCACGAGCATCGTCGTGGCAGCCGAGTTGCGCTATGGCTGCGCCAAGAAGGGCTCGCCCAAACTGCTCGCGAAGGTGGAAAGCCTGCTGGCCGCGATACCGGTGCTGCCTTTGGACATCCCTGCGGACGTCCAATACGGCGCCATCCGCGCCGACTTGGAGGCCGCAGGCCAGACCATCGGCATGAACGATCTCCTGATCGCAGCACATGCCAAGGCGCTCGCCTGCACGCTGGTGACCGACAACACGCGCGAATTCAATCGAATCCGCGGTCTGAAGTGCGAGAACTGGCTGGAACGTTGAGCGCTTCGCTCCGGCCAGCAAACAGCTCGCCGCCGCAGCGCTGAACCCGCAGTTCTGATCTGACTTCGCAGTTCCTCGTTCGCCGGGCTTTCGCTTCGCGGACCAGGGGACGAACTGCCCAGCTTGGACCCATCCGAAGGGTCGGAGATTGATTCCTGCCATTGAACCCATGGCCACCCAGAAATTGGGCACTTCCGTCGCCGAAGGGGCGGATGACGTCAGCGAGAAGGTCCAGTCGGGCTAGGACGCCAGCGAAAGCGAGCTGTTCCGGGACGGGCTTCGCATGCTGTGCGCCAGGGGCACTGGCAGTGGTTCGCTATTTGACTTCGAGTGTGAAGTGCTTCAGTGACACGATCAACTGCCTGGCTTGGCTGCCAAAAATCTCGAAACCGTGGTGTCGGTAGAACGCTTCGGATGAATCATCCTTGGCATCGACCACCAATGCGAACACAGCGACCTCGGATCGCGCTGCGCGCATCGCAGCGTCTGCCAGCAACGCGCCACCGAGCTTCTGGCCGTGGAACGCTCGATCAACCGCCAGGCGTCCGATGCGTGCTACCGGAACGGATGGATAGCGAGGCAGCCTCGTGGACAGGGTCTCGGGCAAATCGGTGAGCGGCACTCCGCTGGCCGCCAGGGTATAGAAACCGGCGATCCGGCCGCTGCTGGCTTCTATGGCGACGTAGCAGGCGCTGACTCGGCGCCGAATGTCCTGGTTGGCTTGGCGGGCAAGGTATTGGTCCAGGACCGCTACGCCGCAAGAGAACGCATTCCTGTCGTGCCCCGGCCCGAGAGTTTCAACCCGAAACGGTGCTGTCACTTCGCGCCGGCGATCAGGCGTTTGCGGGACTCGAGTGCGCGCTTCATGGCTGGCGCGAGCGGCGCCGGGTTGAGCAGCAGATCGGCGAAGCGCTGCTGGTCGTCAACCGACAGGCGGATGATCTGGGCGTCCTCGATGGTGCGCTGGGCATCCTTCAGCGCGGCGGCGACCAGAAAATCACTGACGCTGCGCCCCTGGAGTTCTGCTGCACGGCGGACGACCGCCAGCACATCAGGCGCGATGCGGGCTTCGACGCGAGCGGTACGGCTGGGTTCGACGGTGGCCATGGCAATCCTTTGCTGTAGGAGAGGATTGTACGTCTATGTTCCGTACAGACTCGACACATCGGTCGGGGCGTTGGAACGCAAGACCTGACCCCGTGACCCCCCGTGACCCCGGACCCCGGACCCCGGGACCCCGACCAGCAAACAGCTCGCCGCCGCAG
>Ga0307514_10000568_pt1 | contig 69948 bp, 75 predicted proteins | sample 16_EM_MG_FD_203088 | JGI IMG/M metagenome (GOLD analysis project Ga0307514, IMG submission 203088) | Populus trichocarpa ectomycorrhiza microbial communities from riparian zone in the Pacific Northwest, United States - 16_EM | ecosystem: Host-associated > Plants > Roots > Unclassified | place...
GCAGGTGGAGAAGAAGTCAGGGTGGTAGTGGAGAAGGCATGAAAACCAGCATAAAGTGTGAGGACTGCAATGAGGCTTTATGTTTCACACCCAAACGAAATTGTTTTCATGAATTTCACCATATGTATAGTATTTCTATTTATTCTGGGGGCATTTGGCTGGATTGTGGTTGTGTGATGTGTATTTTAAAAGCTGGCCCATCTGTGGGCCCAAACCCGGTTACCGGCAAAGGGATAGTACCTTTTGCCATGCAATCTATTATCGAAGCCACTCAACGTAAAAGTATGTTCGGCAGATCTTTATATAAGTACTAGGTTGATGGAAATTCAACATATCAGTAGAAAGCTCCCAAAGTATCTTGTCGCAATGAATAGTTATCAGGGAGAAACTCACATTCCTATATACGCCAGCCATCTGCATACGGATAAAACATTTAAACGGAACCTTCTCTGCAAACAAGAACTCGTCCAGCCTTCTCGCATTCTCACCCTTGTCAGCTTGTAAGACAGATTTCAATTCCTCTCTTGCAATCGCCCATCCTCCTTCGCATTGAAGTCGAAGTCCACGGATGAATTGGTTCATATGGTTCTGAATCAGCGTATGATGAGCCTTCGACCAAACTTCGTGCAGATCATCCGTGATGATTGAGCTTCCTGGCAAAGCAGTCTTTAGGTCGTATCCGTTTTTATGCAACGTAGGCATATGAATCCGGATCCCGCCCAGATCGCGGACAGCAAAACCTGCAATGGCTCCGGTGTCGAGGTGGAGACGCACAAGGATGTTCTGACCGTGAGCTTCGAGACAAATTCCGTAGTGGACCAGGAGGGGTATTGTGATGCCGAATCACCAACGGGCATATCTGTCATCACCCATGAATTAGATTTCTTGCAAGTAGAATAATTTCCAGCGGACTTTCTCACTCTCTAAACCAAGCCTTCTTTTTATCGACCGAGTCCAGTTTGAATACTCTCTCCGCATTTGTACTGTAGTTCTCAACATCTCTCTCCGCTAACGCTGATGCTACTACAAGTGCTTCCCCTTGTCTATTAGCCCTTATTTCAAGATCTTCTCGTATTAGACATGACAAATGCCTGGCTTCGCTGAAGTTCTCTTGGCTACCAGACAGCGAAGCCACTTCGTTGAAGACCCAGAATTCATCTGGCAGTAGCTTTCCCAATAGCTCGGACAACTCTGGCCCTACGCAGGTAGTCCACGGTGTAATAGTCCTTACAGCCGAGGTAACTTTGCATGCAAGTGGGAACTTGAGATGATATGGGAATCGCAACCCGGGAGGAAGGGTGACAGTGCGTAAGGATGATTGCGCCTGAACGTAGAGCGGATCCGAGGAGACTTTCACTGCATTTGGGAAGCGAAGGTGTATTGATGGTAGCTGACGGGTTAGGCACGGCGCGATGATCCTCCTTTCCATTTCCAGAGATGAGGTTTTTGCGACAACGTTTAATTTCGACAGAATAGGATATAGAGTTTGTTGGAATGGTCCGGAGAGCCTAACATCTGCGCAAGGGACTGACACAAAAGATATCTCCGGGTTGAGAATTGAGGAAATTAATTCGCCTGGCTCGACTGGCTCGAGCGGCGGCTGAGCAAGGCAGGTTCTGTGCATCTGCCCTCCCAAGCATATGATATTAACACGCCCATCTACAAAAGAGAGCCCAAGAAAAGTAATTTTTACTGCTCACCGGGTGAGTTGGATGGCCTCTTATCATAGCTATTTCCCACTTGATTGAAGGTGAATGTAACTCGGGTGGCGGCGTTTTCTGCGCAGCTTCAAACCATCGCTCTGTAGAAACACTTTTAGTCAAAATGTACATATATAGACCGATGAAATGCTGTGTAGTGAACAAACCTTGATTAGCGGCTGAGTCCTCAAGTTCTTCAATTATTTGATCCCTTATGCCATCTGGCTCATGATCATCACCAAACCACGGGTACATAAGGCCGAACAGAACACCAGGGTTCAATTCGACCCTTCTTCTATTAGTAGAATCAGGCGAAGAAGTATCCACCTCAACAATCACTGGGGGAACTAGATCTTCCGGGTCGAGTACGCCATGTGATGTAATCACCGCATCTTTCTTCATCTCGAGATCATCGGCGGATTTTATATCTGCCGAAGAAAGCGCCACCCATATTCTGCTGCAGTTACTAGTGCTGGTGCGGGTACATCTTCGGTGACGACTTTCTGGATCTGGAGCCCTTTCGGAAAGACACAACCAGAGAGGAGAGCCATCATCAACCTTAGAGGGCTTCAGTATTGTACTGTGAACTAAGCATTCATTCGCGAGAGATGCGAGTAGACGCCTTGTTGTCTCGAATTTAGCTCGTTCTTCTCTGGTAGTGTTGAGAGTCTTCCCCCGAATTGCCACAAGCTCCTCTTCGATACTCGACATATTTTCGGGAAGGGTATGATGTTCTTTTGGGTAGGGACTTCAGGAGAGCACAACCAGCTTTTAGGATTGGTTTTACCCGGCTACTTATAGAGCCTATGAAGAAGCATGTTCGCGTTTTGTCTTGTCTGGGCATCGCTATGTATCGACGGATATGTTGGACGGTCGGTTACGCAGTTGCACCGACTGTTACTTCTCGAACGCCCACACGTGCTAGTGCCGGGAGGATTTAATTCGCTCAATTAAATTTCCGTTTGTATTTTATCTACAGAATAATGTGAACTAATTTCATGCGCGTCAGATTTTGAAAATATGATAGAGTACAATACGACCAAGATCTTGATCATAAAATCCGGCCAAACGAATCGCAAAGTAACTCCACCTTTTTCATTTGATTGTACCGGAGCCGTGCGTGGAGGTAATCTGCACATTATCGTTACGTTAGCAACATGTTATTTCAACTAAGGACAAACGCGCTTTGCAGCTGTTGCAACAATTTCAGGCCGCTTTTCTACACCATATGTACTTCCACACATATGCTGATGCGGGGAGATATCTCAAGGAACAGGAATGCTAATGCCGGGAGATCTATTTCTATCCTACAAGATCTTATATATACACAGCGATGTTTTTGCAAATTCGCTTCGATCAAGCACGGCAGAGCTAGTGCCAATTTCACCAGTGTTCATCATGTTTCGGGCTATCACACGCAAAGTTAAACAGCTGATGATAATTGGCCATGGCCGAGGGTTCTGTCCAAAGATACGGTGTAGAGACAATCGTTGCTGAGTAGAGGGTTGGCAAAGTAAGTTACGATCTGCAAGGGACCGGATATGATGTGCACGTGTATAAAGCACTCGCTCTCGAGTAATAGAAGCTACAGGAGGTACTTAAGTACTCAAGTACCCACGTAGTTAACAAGCGCTATCAGTACCGACGGCCAATAATCGCTCTTCAAATCCGTGGGCAATGCAACCCAGCACATCACCGACCAAAACACTTGCAATCAGTACTCCCTGCAGCAGCCAAAAATAAAAGGCCGGGAGTTGGCGCGGTCGAGCGCTGGCCAATCAAATGCAAGTCGCAAGTCGCAATGCTAGAAAGGACACGTGCATCGGGGTCCTTGGGAGGCAAGTCTAATCAGATGCCGCTTTCCCGTCACGTCATGACGAGGGAACATGTCGCGGTGTGGACGGATCAACCGGCATGCACTTGCGCAGCCCTACCCACTCCCCGCAGCCCAAACACCACCGCCCATCAACCGTCGGAAACTGCTCGCATTCCCGGGGAAAAGCTTGTTTTTACATACTAAATGAGCTCAGATGCAAATTGGGAATTGTAAACTAAGCTCCCGTCGAACCATTGTTCATAACCCCACTCGAAACATTGAGCGCGAATAAATATGACTGCAAAAGAAAACGCGAAACAGTTGGTCCAAGAGTAGGCGCGAGTTAATCGAGAGCATTGAGCTGTACGTCAGCATTTTCACCGTTATCATAGGGCATCTCTACCATCCCCGCCGTTTTCCCCCTGTAGATCGCACCAAATTCCATCATAGCAGGGCCCAGTTTAAGCACCAGGGTAAACTTGAATTTCCTAAGCTGTTTTCCTTCCACTTCGACCTGTTTCTCGTGCCATCGAATTCGTTTGCAATCCACCTCCCACGGTAGGTACGCAAGAGGTTTAACATTTTCTGCTATCATTTCAAGTAAGCATATGCAAATGAGAACGAAAGTGCGTACTCACCGCCAGTACAACTCTGAGGCGGTTTATCACTGTCGCTGTACACGAACACGTCGTGGAATCTGCGAGATCCAAACTCTAACAACCCGATATCGATAGTCCGGTAACAGTCTAGTTCAATTTTGTGGCCATCTATGATTTCGTCACCCTGCCGTGAGTCAGCCATTTGTTATTGAGGGGCAAGGAGAAGAGGTCCCCATAATCATCCGCACTACCGCCGCCCAGATGTGCCATGGATCGCAAACTATACTTATTTACCTTTTTCAATAACCAATCAATCAGAGGGCCTTTGGTCACACTGAAAGAAAATTCGTCTCCATCCCCAGCAGGTGACGCTCTGATGACACCGTAGTTGAATCGCGACCTTCTGGATCCGGTAATGGGAGCCATTTTGACACCACTACCCGACTGACAGCGCTCAAGGCCCCAATGCGTTGCTCCTCGGCACACAGCTGACCATGGCCTGTTCCAGTTGGTCAGAATATCGAAATTAAGACACTGGGAATGCAAGAAATTACTTGTCTACACGCAGTAGCTTGACCCCCTTAAGTTTGGCCTCCAGGAACTCGAACAGATATACATTTTCCCCGAATCCCCCGGCAAGAAGCACTGCTTTGCACTTTGTCCGATCTGAAATAGCGGAAAGCTGATTAAGCTGATTTTCCACAAGCCGCTGGATCTTGAGACACGTCGGAGCGAAAATTTTATTCAGTTCTTTGCTAAGCGGATATTCAGCGTATTGTATCTGAAGAGGTATTCGTCCAGCAAACACACTTTTTAAGATATATTGATTCATCCTGAATACCGTTGGGGACATCATTCCTCACTCCACGTAGATCAATCGTATACTTTCGGCTTTGACCGTTTTGCCTGAATAAGAGTTTGATCCCTAGTTTGAAGTCTTGCATCATGTGTTTCTTGGCTCTGTCACGAAGCCCAGAGTATTGAATCGGTCCCACTAATCTCTCAATGTAGTTTTCAAAAGCTTTATCTAGCAGATCGTTAGCTTAGTTTTCAGCTTCACTGTTTCGTTTGAAAAAGATGCCTATGCAAGCTGAACCGCAAAAGTCACTTTCGCCCGTCACGCACTCTATGACTCTCAGAGGTTTTATCGAGACTATTTCGTAAGTAATGACATCCTACGACGACAGATCAGCACACTGTTATTTCTTCGGATGAAAAATATATCTTACGCATTCTTCTACATCCGCGTAGCAAACTGTAACGAAATATCCCCCTCCAAGCTTGGCTCTCGCTGTCGGTATTTTGACAGATGCTACCACAAATGCTTCGGACTCTGGCAAAAAATCCGTATCAGTTGGCAATCCCGCTCGAATCGCCAGCGCCTTTATCATTTTGATTGTGCTCGGAGTCCATACTGCTGGTATAGTTAAAACCACTCGGATAGCGTATTTTTCCTGAAAATCGCCCAGGTGGAGCTTTAGCTGCTCTATTGCGTAATTCCAGATACAGCGCAGGTAATCGACAGTGATATCTTTTGCATCTTTGCCGTAAGCTTCGCAGAGTCGGTTTAGGGTACGCAACTCCGCCGCATCCGATTCTGGCATATTCTTCGGTTCCTGAAGAAGAGTTCTGAACCGTGTAAACGGCTCTGATACCCTTCTGCCATCCCCATGTACTTGCCTTCTGATTGCGGCAAATCCCCAGTTGATAAGCTTACACGGATCGGAGACGTCGTACGTCACAGCAGACGGCACTTTGTGATTTGTTCGGTTGCGAGCTTGTGGGCCTGGCCAATTATTAATTACCTGGATTTTCTGATTCCGAGAGCTTACAGCCCAGGAGACACCTGAATCGCTGTTACAATTTCAAACACGCGCAAATATTAGCTTCGCCCTCCAGGAATGGCGGTATACTCACGTTGTTCCAAAATCTATCCCGATGACCAGTTGTAGTTTTGACGTTTCGGCGTCTAAATAATACCTTGTATGGCCTGACGAGGAGACACTATTCGACCCCAGCAAAAGCGAATATCAGTTTCACCTTGCACAACGCAAATTATGCCTTGGTGGATCCACTCACTGTGTTCCACAATTAATTCCAACGACTTGCTCTGTCGCAGTAGGGTCGCCATCTCCAGGGCTGGTCGAGCCAGTTGGCTCAGGTTCTGGCTCGCTCTTGCCCCCAACCCCTTCATCTCTACTACCGACCAAGTCAATTGCCGCAGCTTTTGGTTTGCTGGTACTTCCAGTCTCTTCGTCTCTAGCATTGACAGAGTCAACTAACGTAGATGCTGGGTCGCCCTCGTTCCCAGTCCCTTGTTCACTACTCCCAACCGAGCTAATTGTTGCAAATTCTAGTTCGCTTTTGCTCCCAGTCCCTTCATCCCTACTACCACCCAGTGCTCCTTCAGATCCCAAATTTTCATCATTCATTTCTGGCCTTGGCAACACAAACAGTGCAACCTGTTGCAGATGTTTCCCTAAATGCCGCTGGAGGCGATTCGGGAGGAGTTCCTCTGCACATAAAGGGCACTTTTGCGCAGATTGAATTGGCCTTTCGCACCTATTGACCATGGTTTGTAGTTGGTCCAATCTTATTTGACTAGAATGTTGCTCCCGTAGGTGCTGTTCGAAAGCAGATTGGGTTGGAGACGTTTTCTCACAAGCCTTGCAGTGCCATTCCCTTCGGTGGAGTTCGGTTTCGTGCTGGTACCACTCTGTGCGGCTTTCGAACAGATGGTTAGATCGTGGGCAGCTGTTGAATGTACAGATATACGGCCGAAGGTCTCGGAATACGTGTCTCCTATAGAAGCAAACAGTGAGCTAGTTAGGGTTAGGGCTAATGCGTAAGGAAATTGGACTTACATCCAGGATCGGCGATTGTCAATTTTGATAATGCAAAAGCAGAAATTGCACTGGAAAGGCTCCCCATTAAGGGAATTTTCCTCATCTGGCGGAGAGGGGACAGGGATACTCTGATTCCCACCGATGGAGGATGCAAAAGACGTGCGCGATTGGTCTGCTTCGGATTGATCTGCTTCGGATCTCGAATCAATGAGGTCGGGATCTCGAATTTGCTGCACATATGTGGACACCGTTGTCTGAGTTTGGCGACCAGTGAAAATGGTCTCGGGTTTTTCTTCGGTGACGTAATCGAGATGCTCAGAGTCTTCCTGCACGTGCACCTCTGCTTCTGCCTCCATACCAACGTCATCTTTGCCGTCGCTAATGCCATCATCCTCCCTCGCGCTTAAGCTCGGCTGATTAGTCTGGGGTAGAAATAGCACAGGAGGGCCGGCGATTGTCTTGTGATGCTTTTGATGGTACTTTAGTAGCTGACGTCGTCTAGTATTTGCCTTCCCAAGGCGACTTATCAAAGCATCATCCGCACTCTGGAATTTGTGTGAAACATGCATGATGTCCCAAAATTCATAGTGGGAAACGTTAATAGTCGATCATTTTTGCAGTCGATCCCTAGGGGCAGGATTCTGGATGGAGATGGAGAAGTCATACAGGCAAGTAATCACGTGGGTTATATCCACGAAGCATTCCTCCAAGTTGCTCACTGGGTGGATATTCGCTTCATAGTCGGTTTCGGGTAAGGATGCAATTGCAAGATCCTCACTTTCCCGCGAGGATACCGAGGAGTCTGACGACCACGATTCCATTTCTTCAGTTGCCGAGTCGTCAAGACCAGACACAATTGCAACGCCTAGGTGTAATGTTAAGTTAACTCCACAGCGTTTTTGGCACGCCAGATGATACCTTTCTGCAAATCCTCATCGAGGGCAACCAGAAGGTCTAGGATTGTTCGTTTGACATTTGATGCTTCGCGAAGACGATGATCTAGCGAAACTCGGCCAGTTCGATGTGCACCAGCATTTTCGGCCCAAATTCTAAATCGTCCCGTCTCATCCCGAAGGCGGCTCACAAAATTCTCACCAGAGTCGCTTTCTTCCAACGAATCGAAAAGCCGCCTGAAAGAGTCCACACACATTCGGAACGAAGAGCCGATAACCGCATTGCAACTTGTATATGGAGGCATGATGGTATCCGATAAGAGAGCTATACCGATGACATGCACGAGCTTGGGAACAACGGGCCTCAAATTTCAATGACGGTGAAGAAAGAAGTAGTGCTGGATGTCGAGGGAAGAACGATTATATGAGTGGTTGGAACGGTGGGGAAGCTATATTCAATCCAATCAGATACAATCACCGCGCATAAATGCACGCCACGTCAAAGAGGGGTCGTAAGGAGGCTCCCGTGAAACTTCGATCGCCCTTCCAACAATCCGCGAAGAACATAATGGCCACCGGTATCGAGACAGCTGGTTTGGCATTGGCGATATTCCCGCTCGTGGTGAGGGGATTGGCTTTTTACCTGGACGCCGCACAAAAGGTCAAGGATATCTATAAGTATGAAGGAGTTCTGAAACGTCTCGTCCGGGAACTTGAAATGGAGAAGTCAAAGTTCGAGAATACTTGCGCAGTTCTCCTTGAGGGAATGGTTTCGGCTGAGCAGTTGGCGACACTAGTCAGCGGGAAGGGGTGGGAAGATTCAAACTTACAGAATGGGCTCGATCAGTGTTTAGGCCAAAACGCAGCAAAATCGCTCACCGAAGCAGTGGCGGCCTTGAACTCGTTACTTGAAAGTCTTAGGAAAGGCATTGGTCTAGACGAAAATTCTCAGGTACCGGTTTCTCCAGTGCCTAGCTTGAAGTTGTGTTAGCCGCTGACATCTACAGCCGATGCTGCTCGATCGAACGCGACAGAAACGGCAATGGAAAAGAATCAAACTCATTCTTGATAAGAGAAAACACGACAACTATACTGAACGAGATTAACAAAATCAACGCGGACCTTCAGTCTTTGACAATGCAGCGACCGCGAACCACGACATACATACCCAACGCACAATCTTCGGTCGCAAAAAATTACTGCCGTGTTCGAGATCACGCGATGAATCTCTACAGGGTCCTTCGGAGATGCTTTCGCGATGATGATTGCCATTGTCGAGCACCCCATATCGCTAGTCTTCCTCTACGGATAGCTACAGTGGATGAAATCCATCAAGATTTACCGAGCGGTCTACGGTTGACGGTTCTATTTCACTCTGATTCGGAGAGCGTTATGGGAAATGAAAGTATCCTTCCGTGGGATTGGCGTTCATTGGAATTTGAGCCCGCGGAGTGTAAGCCGACTGAGTGGGAATTCGACGGACCAGATACACACCGCCGCCGTCACCGCTGACCTCGAGGATGAAACACAGGACGATACAAGGGCCGATCTACTATTGCCGCAAGACCTAATAAAGCAAAGCAAAATGAAGGGAGTTCTTAGAAGGACTGTCACTAGATTCGGAATCACAGCGTACGTTTTAAGACTAGTACTATTATTTGTGTTGAGATCTAACTTCGACGGCCTGAGCAGGACAAGGAAGAAAGTTTCATTTGCAGAGCCAGTTCCCCCGGCACCACCACCACAACCTACACCACCGACAACCGTCAATACCACCGATAATCAGATAGAGGATCTGTGCACTGCTCTGAAAAAGTGCTCGGGAGAACGCACAAAAGCTTGCATGGGTATTCTTGGCGACGAATGCAACGGGTGGCACCGGATATGGCCACCCTCGACGCCGACATATTCTCGCTTTCGAAACATCGTAACCCTCGACATACTTCTCCAGCCTGGGTTGATTTCGCAGAGGGCACGATTGGAATTGGGGGTACAACTTGCAACCGCGGTGGTGCTGTTGCATAGGAGCGAGTGGTTGAGCGAAAACTGGGGGAAACGAGACATCTGCTTTCCCCAAAAGGCCGGTCTGCGTTATGGGGAAGGTGGCAAAAGAATTGATCACCTAGAGCCAGTAATAGACCAACCTTTTGTTCGTGGAAACTTTGAAACCGCACAATCCCTTCAGACGGCGGCCTTGCACTCGTCACATCAAAATGCCTCACAATCATTCACAACTTCTGCCTTGGCGCCAGTCGAACAAAGCCTCTTTTCACTCGGTATCGTTCTTGTAGAACTTTGGTTCGAACACCCTATCGAAGAGCTCAGAATACAACATTACCAGACCAACGACTTTCAAATTACGGATTCCGATAATATCGACTACCAGACTGCCAAACAGCTCATCGGTGAACTCCTTGCGTCAGCCGGTCTCGAGTACGGGCTTGCAGTTTCGAACTGCATCGATGGCCTAAATTCCTTACAAGGACTCAACCCTAGAATCATATCGGAATCAAAGAGCTTGAATGATTGCGAATATAAGGATGCAGTTCACACCGCTGTTATATGCCGGCTAGAAAAGAACTTGAAGGTAGGATATTTTTATACCGTATCTTGCTTTCCACTTGGCTTACGCGTACGTTAATTAGGCATTTACGGACGGATACTTGTGTGAGGTCGGCCATTCTTTACGGTAGTCATCATAAGGGTACGATTTCACGACTCCAAATTTTGAATAGACCGAAGATTCTGACATCAGTTCAGTAGACAATAGCATTATAGCGGCAAACAGGCACTAGTATCAGACCATAAATACCACAGAGAATTCGTTACCCAGTCTACAAACAACTTTTCCGCAGGAAACATTCGGAGGAGCTTCGGAGTCCCAGTCAACACTCGGGTCTAGAGGCAGACAAGAGTAGATTGAGAATTCGAAAACGGGATGGCACTCGAGTACGAACGAGATGTAGGGGATGGATTGCTCACAACTTGTATATCACGGTGTCCTAAATTTTAGGGTGTCTTTCAATATTATACTATAGCTTTTAAGATATTGAAGGGGTACCTTAGAATCCGTGATACACCACAATTATGTCACACCACTCAATTACACTTCTCCTAGATTTTTTGGTTTGAGATATTGGTCTGTCACACAGCTGCGAGACATAAGGTCAGGGCCGCCTGCCCCATACAAGAAGGTGCGGAGTTAGAGTTATGATCTCCGAGTAATACTTTAGGTAAATCTTGACGCTATTCTCACCCGATTCACCTCGATTAGGCCTAGCTTCTGATAATGGAGAATTGCGTTGAACTATTCTCGAATTTTCCCATCTCTTGAATTCCACTCAAGTGATTTGGGCGACGATGAGAATATTATAAGATCACTCTGTTTGATGTATCTAATCTACCATTTAATTAATCTAAGACTGTACTCTACAACACAGACAGCATAAGAAAACACACAAAGAAAGTTAAGGTTGAAGATCGTGGAAAGACTTTGGATAATGTGTATGCGAGCATGGCGGCTCTCTAAGACAACCTCTTCTACTTCAATTCCTTGCATTCACCCATGCTCTCCCAGCTTTGCCGGAATCGTCGCCACAATATCCTCTGCTGTTGCCCTTTTCTCCGGCTCAAACTTCTGCGCCGCCTGCATAATCCTCCTCAACACGGCCGCTTCATCCTCTTACTCCAGCATCTATCTCTTGTCTCCACCCATTATCCTAATCTTCTGATCCTAGCTCCACATGTGTCTAGTACCGCGCTCCACCAACCCCTCATCCTCCGTAAAACTACTCACTCAAAACATCTTACAGTACCATTCCAGAATCCCCTCAATCTCGCGTCTCGCAGCTATCATATCCGCTAGTACCTTTGTCTACGTACCCATGAACATGAACAGATTTTCGTCGCCAAGGAATCTAAAGGTGGTACAGGTAAATGCCCAGATATCGATACTAGGCGTGATCTCAAAGTGCGAGAGGAAGTTAGAGCTCAGGAGAGGCGTAGTGATTTGGCGTATCAGGGATAGCTTCCGGGGCCGAAATGGGCGGACTGAGGGATTCGGGTGCGGATACACAGGAGGTCCGGATTCGAGGATGTCGGAATGATACAGAGAGACCACAGTCGTTCGGGGCTCGGAGGTGCGATGCGTACATACCACCATGAATAAGTCCCATAAAGTAAAGATAGGCCAACCCCTTTCGCACCCGTCGCCCAACCTCGATGGGCAAAGTACAGAGCTCTCAACACCGCATTACCTCTTCCGTGCTAGGCCTCACAGGTCTATTACAACTACAACATTGTGCGCACTATTTGGTCCTTCAATCTCAAACTCCTCTCCAGTAATCGCCATCGGCTTCCGAACACAGCTGAAGATTAAATAAGCAAGGACAGAGACATCTCGGAGATCTCCCTTGGTGTTGATCTGCGGAGGAGAACGTCGAATGCTGCAGTCGAATTTGTCCACAGGCGTGCTGGCGGCGAAGATCTTAACGGCCACATACCGAGCAGCAAGGCGGATGTGTTAGTGAGTTGATTGGCGGTAGAGGCAGGGCTTGTAGTGAAAGTTCTCAGCAAGCCAGACAGTAGACACCATAGCCGAAACGGTAGAGAACCTCGTACCTACCGTCATAGGAAGTATCGCCGATAGAGGCCGGATAGAAGCCTCTCGGCTCGTAGCTATCAAGCGGCTTAAGTGCCTTGTGGGTTTTGGCGTTGACAAGCGACATGATGAAGAGATGAGGAGTTAGAAGTTAAAATCACCTGTGAGGTTAGATTGTGCTCGCCAGCATCACATAATCGCTCTGGTGAAACGGTAAACCTCCTCGAGGACAGCATCACCGAAGCAGCACATCTATCCAAGCTCTTCTCGACGCTCTCCTTAGTCTATTGATTCCTTTAACATCACTCTCCAACAATGTCCGACAATTCAGAACTGTTGCATCTGCAGTTCGAACGAGCACCAGGCCCGGTTCTGTCCCAACCCTGCTCTCGTCGACTTCTCGATTCTCAGCCACAGGTCGGTCACCTATTCGTCCCCACCGAGGACGATAAGGCTAATCCCGAAGGAATAACCCGCCAATGAATCATTCGCGAAAGACTTCGCCGAGCATGCCACAACAACATAAGTATCGAAGAACTAGATTGAGGATTACTTATAGTAGAGTACACTTCAATCGGTTCAAAACGAAGTCAAGTATAATAAGAAAAAGTCAAAATCGGCGGGGTTATGTTTCCATATTGGAAATAGCCAGCCGTTCTACGTAATATTTCAGGTGAATACAGCCCCCACTCGGTAGGCCTAGTAGCTCTAATGCACTCGCAATCAAGTTTGAGGCGCATTTTTACTATTCAGGTTTGGATGATAAGATCAGATAGAAACGATTAAAGGAGACCATGGGCAAGATACTTGAACGATCTGCTCGCCGGATTTTCAAGTCTTCGGGTACCATATAAGCGCCCGGGCGACACATCAAAGTTGCATCAGAGATAATCTTATCAGCTTGAAAATCTTAAACAGCTTGAAAATCCGATAGTAATTTGCCATCTAATCTAAGACAGTACGACACACAAGGCCGAATCATACAGGGAGATTTTTACATGCCCGCAAGCTCGCTCTCCTGTCGCCTGGCCCAAAGTAAGCAGTACCTGCGGAGCCGCATTGCACCATTGACTAACTTCTCGCTGCAGTAATAAGGATCTGACAAAAGTCACTCTGGGTTTCTGGACTCGGAACATAAAATTGTACGGATCAATCGAAATTCCGCCCCGATTTCTCGAGGACTCATCTTAGTATGGGGTTTTGACGTTTAACACTCTAACAAATTTGAGCCATTGAGCTGTAAAATTAACTCTCGTAGAAGAAGAATTGGAGTTCATTACCGCTAACACTACCAGCTGAGCAGTATCACATCTAGATTAACTAAATCTAGAGTAGCTAAGGACAATTTTCCCCACTGCCCAAGATGCAGAACATACAAAATTTCATGTCAATCATAATTCCAATCTGATTTCTTGGGGATAGATTATATTGTCTTGATATAGGGAGTGACATCTAAACTTCCTTTCCATGAAGCTTTGAATCCAATGTTTTGTCTACACGGAACTACCGAAAAGCTCTCCATCAAGCCAATCACCATCTCAAATCCGACATCCCGGATTGTACCAGGTGGATACGATTCCGAATCCTTGCTCGGCGGTTAGCTTACACTATAATAGCGCAAGCGTTTCGATTTCCAGTGAGAATTTGTCGGTGACCGTCATGAGATCCAGCGTGGTAGTTGCGGTTCATATCTGCAGGCTGCACATGCCAAGTGTGAACATGCGACTCCGTCAGAACCTGGCGCTCGAACCGCAAAGATATATTAGATACATATGTCGGTCGAGGCTATATACGTTATCTAGCAGGCAAGCGACCTCCCCCATCCGAAACTCAATTTATTCTAGCATGCGAGTTTACCGCGCAGATACTCAGCACCGGTGAACAGAGAATAAACTTGCAAGGTATCTGTCCCCAGAATTGCGGTGGAGAGGTACAGTTGCCGAAAAAAGCGATGACACGAAATCACCAACGTCATAATATCAACAGACCCAACAAAATCACGATTTAAGTAGAGTTGATAATCGAAGATCAAACTCTCGATCTTTCCCGCAATTCCAAGTTTTTGCGGCTTTACAGAGTGTCGCTGGCATGATCGGGTGTGCGTCTCATTACTTTGTTTCCGCGACTATACACCAGAACCCCGTACCAGGATATGCCCTCCGCGAACTGGCTGCGCTTTCATGGATCCACATCTCTGCCCCCCGCGTCTTTTAGTACACACCCGCGTCTACCACCCGCGATCATCCCTGCACGGCAGATCGTCTGATGATCGGCTGTTTATATACCCGACGTAGGATTAGAAAGAGCGTCTGCCACCCTCCATCACACATCTTCTTGACTTTCCTGAACACGATAACCCGAAAATGACACAAGAGACCCAGATTGAGGTTGACCCTGCGGTGGTAAGATACGCCCACAGCTTCCATTCGTAGCAGCTGATTCAGGCTGTGTTAGTACAATGATGACCATGAGGATTATGCTTCCTCTGGGTACGTTGCTTCAACATTTCTCTTCTAAATTGCCTCTTCCTAATATCTATTCTCCAGCTATGATACAAGCACCGCGAGCTTAACATCGTCCATAAACGAATACATCGAAGAGAATGGTGTGTATCTCTCAACACCTCCGGTATACGTCACAAACTAATATCCCCCAGGCCGTCGCTACCACGCCTACTTTGGCACCGACAAGAACCTCTTTCCCACCGACGAGATAGAGTTAAACCGGTGTGCACACTGTCCCTCCCTCGCTCTCATTTAAACCACTAAACGGGACAATGCAAGGCTGGATATGCACCACGAAGTCATGCTCTTGATGCTAGATCGACAACTCCATAAAGCCCCATTGAAGGACCCGCAGCGGATCCTAGATGTCGGCACCGGAACGGGAATCTGGGCTATCGAGTATGTCTACTCTCGGTCTTTTTAGCATGTGGAATAATGGTGATAGCATGGCGGATCGATATCCCGCAGCGGAGGTCATCGGAACAGATTTAAGGTATATCCAATCACTCCCCTACAGAGCGAATGCTAACTATGATTCTATAGTCCAACGCAACCAGGCTGGGTTCCGCCGAACTGCAAATTCGAAGTCGTATGCCCCCCTCCCCCACCTCTATGTCACAAATAACATCGGCCTCGTAGGACGACGCAGAACAACCGTGGACGCACAAGCTGGACTCCTTTGACTTCATCCACGCGCGTAACGTTGCACAAGCCATAACCGGCTGGCCTAAGCTTCTCAAGCAAGCGTTCAAGTGCGTCCTCCTCCCCCCCACAACTAACCCCCACTGACCACACCAGCTGCATTAAACCCGGCGGGTACATCGAACTCGCCGAGCTCGGCGGCGTAATCCATTCCGACGATAACACGATGCCCGTCGACCACCCGGTCAAAACCTATTGCGAGCTTCTCGCCGAGGCGATGGGGAAGCTGGGGCGGCCATGTCACGTCACCGGCGAGGATCTACGGAAGTTTCTTGTTGATGCCGGGTTCGAAGATGTTACTATATACACCACCAAGCAGCCGTGGGGACCGTGGCCGAAAGAGAAGACGATGAAGCAAATTGGGGCTATGACGTTGCTGGTGAGCGAAGCGGGAATGGCGGCGTATGGGATGGCTGCGTTCACGAGGGTGCTCGGGATGACTAAGGAGGAGGCTGATAGGAGGTTCAAGGAGGCGTTTAGGGCCGTGAAGGATAAGAGGTATCATATTTACAACTACTTGTAAGTCCACCCACCCCACCCATACCCCGGATGGTGCTGATCGAGTAGCTACGTCGTGTATGGCCGGAAACCGGAGAAGAGCAGCGAGTAGTGGGTGTAGATTTTCTCCCCGCACTATTATGTGTATTTTGGCCTCATGCCTTCCCCAATAGTAGCCTCCGTGTGTGTAGGCAGACGGAAATAGCCACCGTGATACGTCTATTGTGCGTTCAGTAAACGCATTGACCGAATTCCCGACCCGTTGCGTATAATCGCTCAATCCCCTCCCGCTAGCGCAGTGTAAGCAAGCCGTACCGGCATGGTGCAGGAAGTGATAACCTGTTGTGTCGAAGTCATCGTTTGTCATCCGTAGGCAAAATCGCTACCGGGTTCTGACTGTCCATCAAAGCCTATCTTATCTGTTATCTAATCTTGCCATCTCCGTGGCGGCAGAAGCGGGCCATGATAAACATCCCCACCACCACGTTTTGCGAGCCGAAATGGTATCAAGTGTCTTGAGAATGATCGAAGTGTCTGTTCCTGACCGAACTTCAAGGCGAATCATAGACCCCTGCCACTTGCTCCAGCCGTGTTCCGAGACGAGACTTTTTTGCGTATTCTAGCTCTAGCTAGAGGTTGAGTAGGGTTAGATGCTGCTGTAGACTCAGTCTTTCCCCGCATCTTTAAGTTTTGGCAGCCAGGCAGGCTGCTATCGCCCCGCGCAGCACCCCGTGTCCCGTGTCCATCCTCTCACTCATGCCGCAAACACCTGGGCCTCGAGCGACCCCGTACATAATGTGGATGCTTGCAGAGCACAAGGTACACGCAGTAAAAGAGCATGTTAGAAAGTCGTCCAAAGGATGAAGAAACAAATTAGATTTCATTGGCATCAGAGCCGGAATTGAATACCATCTCACAACTATATAGGAGAAGGAGGATTTATCTGCCTTTTCTAGGTGGGAAACCATCATTCCAAAAATGGAACTCCGATCCACGAGTCGTTAGAACGGGAGGGTAGCAACTTGTCGTTCATTGCACTATTCCGGCTGTTCGCAACGGCAGTTCTGTCGATTCGTGGTTTGTATGTACCTGGTATAGCGATACTTTTATATGCAGGATATATGCAGTCCCACAGTTCGCATGAGATGCATCGATGTAGGGTACTGTTGCGAGCACAATGGTTCGGACGAGATTTTGGTTGTGACGGATTTTTTCAATATCGAATACCCAAGAGTGGGCGAAAACTCCAATAAAATCTCTTCGGACGCGGCATTTGTGACGCGTGACGTCCGAAGCATCGTGCTCGGTACAGTAGTACGTCTACGAAGATTAACACTCCCTCCACCGGCACTTCCCCGCAATATTGAACATCTGTCAGGTGCAATCTAGCGTACAAGATCGGCGCCTGGGTGTTCATTAAAACCTGAAGGCGGGAACATGCGGATGCGGGTCATGCGCAACCGTACATTAAACTCCGAAGTCAAGGATGTGGTCGGAGTGACAGGTAAGACGCTGTATAACATGTTATCGGGTGGTTGCCTCTGAAGCTCTTATGCAGGTACTTGTTTGAGATCGATGTGTGCGGGTTGAAGCGAGTTATCGAAACCGTTTTCAGATTGCAAGGGCGGAATAGCATCCGCGGACTTGTGCTGAAAATTTTCAGCTGCTGGCTTGTCATCAAGTTCCAAAGGAAGCGTTAGAATGGGTTTAGCAGTACACAAATTATGAAAACTTCCTATCGTTGTATAGGGTGGTATGTTACATGCTGTTGATAGCGCAAAGATACCTGCAGGAAGGTAGCAAAGGCTGCAGTGTCATTTAGCGAAAGCTATATTCTATTAGAAGATCGTAGCATAGAGCGGGATAGGGTATGTTGAAGAACATCTAGTAGGAGCTCGAATTCTCGCCTTTGTACACGCAATGGCATGTCGGCCCTCGTTACCCCACACTTACCAAGATACTGTAGGCTAGCCAACTAGCCCTCTCACCAAACGGGAACCTCCAGGCTTTTTAAATTCAAAATTCACTACCGGTATTCATTCTCGGCGGGAAAAACTTGCGTATACTCCCATAAATGTTCGTCAATTAAAGCGATTCCCCGCAGGTATCACCCGGAACTTGTGTATGCACGAAGTGTCGGGTACTTGTCGGATTTCAAGTCTCCCGACACCTCATCATAAGCGCCCTTGGCGACATACTACACGGCAAAGTTAGATGACTATTGGATAAGACATAACCTTTATCGGAGTCATCCAACCATTGACAGGGTGTCCGAAGACCTGAAAATTCGGCGAGTACAGCGCTTGAATAAGTGTACCACTCGGAGGACCATTGCACCCCTGAATATGACTTGCAGCAACACCGCTGTGTAGAATCCCCAATCGATAGAAATACCTTAGACTTCTATGTATGGGTTTTCTCTATTGTGTGGTAGCACGTTCTGCTTCGGCTGCACGTATTCGTCGCAGGAGTCATTAGCTCTCACAGACCACTAGCGAGATGGTAGCTCGGATTAAGCCTCCCACTAACTCCACTATGCAGGTCCAGACTATCGCGATCAGCACTCTATCCCAACCCGCGTTTAGATCTGCACCTAGAGATCCCGTTTTCAAAAAATTTACATCTAACATACACACGCCCACTAACTATCCTACAGCCTCTACTCCCTATAACAACATTGCCCCCGCCATGACACCAACCAAACCGACAAGCAAACCCTGGAATCCGACCACCAAACCCTTGGCGCCCGAGTTCGGACCTTGGCTCTCCACCGCTCCCGACGGCGTCGCGCTCTCCTCCGCACCGGTGTACGTTGGAACACTTCCGCTGAACGAGGGGGTAGCGACACTGCGGGTTGTGCTCGGAACAACGGTGGTGCCCTTGATTCCGGGCCCAGAGGAGTCGATTTTGAATTGCGCCGAGTAGTTGCTGGTGTCCGGGTTCGTGGACGTGATCTGGATGGCATAGTCGCTGCCGCCAGCGAGCTCCTTGGAGGGAACCCAGATGAAAGCTCCACTGTTGGGGAGGTCCTCTGCGCACGTTAGTGTCCATATAACTGGGGGGGAGGGGAGGCCGTACTAGCGATGACTTCCAATGTGTCGAGAGATTTGACGTCCTTGCCCTTGCGGAGCACAAGCGTGACGGTTTTTCCGGCGGTGGGCAACCATTCGATGGTGAAGGCGACGCCGGCCTTAATGACCACGTCTTTTAGGGGGGCCGAGATGGGGTTCGCAAGAGCGGTAGTGTCTTCTGCTGTTGCGAAGCCGGAGAAGACGGCGAGGAGGAGGGTCGCGGTGGTGCTAAATACGGTTGCGAAACGCATGGTGGATTCGGGGGGGATTATTAGGAGATTTGAAGCTATTTATTAGTATAATATATGCTGTGGGTTCAAAAGAGTGACTTGGGTCAGATGACTATGGTGATGATATCGACGGCAAAGGAGTGTGTGGGTTGACTGAGTGAGTGTGAGAAGGAAGGGAGGGATGCGAGAAGGAGTTTTGTGGGCAGGGGATATAGGGGGCGACTCAAGACTCTAGCTAGCACCTGATCGTTTTCGGCGGTAGCTTGGCGCGAGAGAAGGAGATTAACATTACACCGGCATGTTCCGCCGCGCGGCCGTTGAAGATACGGCACCGGATTATACGATCCTCCGAGGATTGTGGTGGTGCGTATTTTGTGTATATTATGTCCAATCCCAACCCTCGCAGCGATCTCCAGTACAGTTATGCAGGGATTTGACAGATGCCAGGAACGATGTGCGAAGCGTGGTTGCCATGCTGACAGATACCTGCGCAATGCAGTAATTGCACATGCAACTCGCCAATCTGGGTCAGGCAGAGAAGGCGAGGACAGATGTGCGCGATTGGCTCAATGCAACATGAATGTTAATGCAAAAGAGTTCACGAGGTGGAGTATACAACAGAAATAGATAAACTTCCGCTCTTCTGCCATCATGACGGGCTGTAGTCAGTATGGAAACGTTGGAACTACGTCATGAACATATTGCTTGAGAAGTGGTGTTCGTACTACGTTGGGACACCAACATCATCAACTAGATCATTCAGGATATTAACCACTCCCGGGTACGTCGGCATGATGTCTTGAAGAGTGAAAGATCCTGCCACGACTGTACTTGTGTTGGAAAACATCAACTCACCGGGTTGATACATCAAATATCACCCGATATCGCATCCTTAAAATTTGTTACAATAATGAGAGAAAAGCTTAGTTTCTTAATAGAGTCTATCTACGTGGGAGCTTGTATGCTCTTATATACGGCATCTAGAGTATGCCTTATACGCATGCATGCGCACTCAACTGGCATCTCCAGCTAAGTCGTCAGCCCGATGATATCACGATCCATAAGGCTCACAAAGGGCGGCGATCCATATATGCAACAAAATTGCTACGTTGTGATATTGAAACACCGGCGGCGAGTACTTGGGCGAGCTTCCTCGCAGTTGCGCAAGCTCTGTTCTAGAGTGTAGCAGCAAAGTGAAGTGGGACTCAACGATGCCGACTACGTACGCCCCTTAAGCTTTACTCTGTCCCACAATCACGAACCGCGGGGTAACAGGACCGGCGGATCGGTGTACACCCTCCACTCCGTAACAAGGCAACCTCGCGTATGCAAGAGAGACACGTGGCACAGTAGCTTTCCCACATCTTTAGCGAAACCGCCTTGTGGTCAGATCGGAGTAGGCTTCGGAAAGGGTTCCACTTTTATGTTAAGCCATGTGGGTTGGAGTACGAGAGCTGGTCCGTCAATTCCGCAAGCACACGCCTCTGTTGGTCTGGGTTTTGCTGGAGTTGTTACTTCCGGCCGAACAAGCTTTGCCAGGTATCATTTTGAAATTCTGAAGCGTCAGCACAACCGCTTCTAATGAACTACAAGCCAGGTTCTCCTAAAGAATTCACTCTGCTAACACGTGCAGATGTGACAGGGAGGAAGAGTCACATTGCTTCCAGATTGTTCCGATGCTGCTAGTAATATGCTGCAGATTGACAGCGAGTTAATTCCATAAGAAATCGGCAACGTAATGATACTGAATTAAGATTTGATTAGCCACTCTCTACCAGAGAACCTGAAAAGTATGTTTCACCCGTTCGCGAGAGGGGTGAGATTGTTAAGGATATGCTGGTCCTGGTCTTGGGCACCAGCTATTAATTTACAAATTGTTGCATATAGACCTGACCGAACTGACCTTTAGTTGAGCTGATGGCAAAGCACCTAGCCAGTAAGGCACAAAGCACTCAACTAATTTGTATATATCTCGAGTCTGTTTCCCTCTCTCTTCTCTCTATATATACACGTTTCTTCCCATATCGCAACACAACTGGGATTTCTTTATTCAAGATAATCTCAGATGTGCGCTTTCGATTCAACGCTCGAATAAACTCTCTACTAACTGTTGAGCAATAGCCGAGACAAATTGTTGCCCGAGCACCCAAACTAAGCCGGAACTTCTAGCGCAGAACGCGGGAACCTGTCTTGGTGGCAAACAGGAACTGGAAGCCGAACCGCAGCGGATGAATTCGTGGCCCATTTTCGTGGATAAAAAGTGATTGGTTGGGAAACTCATAGCAGAAGCCGTACGCTCGAAGTGTGAATTCGAGCGCGCGCGCGCTGATGGGTATAGTAAATCCCCCCGTGAATATCGCTGTTGGCAAAGGGGATACATACCCTCTCTACCTTATTGTCACTTGACGGATGGGTGCATATGAGAGACATGACGACTGATATCGAGAGGCGAGACTGATATAGAAGAGATCGATGAGTTAGTTTAGATTTGATTAGATTGTGTTCGGATAGATCCGAGCCAGAGTTTGGAACTATTGAGATCAGCCCCATCCATTTCTCACCCCTCATCATATCCTCGTATTAAGCCGCCAATTGTGAGTATAGACTCGCTGCCTCCATTAATCTAAAGTCTGCAGCGTTGACAATGGGATAGCATGAGATAATCTCTCCCCTCGGGGCTAGGCTCGGCTCTGCATGCTTTTGTACACTTGGTAGATTCTCTCGTGCCTAGTGTGATGGCGAAATAAATTCTGCCGACTGTGAGCTTGCGAGTATGTGGCTAGACAACTAGGAACGAGAGAACCTGGTGGATATATGCTATTGCATCACTCTGTGACATCATAGTATATCAATCTCAGCGTCCGAAACGTCTCGCTTTCTCAGTATGCTCTCACAGAAACGCCACGCCGGAAAGACTAAAGCCCAATCCATGAATCTTTGCTGCTTTTCAACGGTGCCTTTAACGACTCGTGTTTGTATGGAAACCTCGCCCCTGAGAGGCGTCCTGAACATTGGACTTGCGATGAGTTTGAATTCATGTATTTCAGGTCGAATGCGGTATTCGCCGCTGTTTCTAGACTTGAGATACTAGCCTGGAATCTGGTAATCCAAACTGAGCCTTGCTCTCGTTTCCAGTTTCTTTCGCCGCTCCTAAGTTTCGCTTACCCAAGGTTGCTAATTCACGAGTGCCACAAAACCGTAAGTTTTAAGGTATGGAGGATGGAGGACGATACTACGTGCACTACTAGGGCAACCATAAATAAATTTCGTAGATGTATAGAAAACAGGAGGTGTCGTAGATCCTGCATATTTTGGTGGTTATTACTACGAAAGTACTTCAAAGGTACACCCTGGTACTAAATACATGGGATATTGTGCCTGCGCTTTACCGGCATTAGATCTCTCAGGATCCACATCTAAGACTCAAAAAGAATGTGCCTCGAGGGATGATTTTTTAGCACTCATGCACGTTGCATTACAACTTTGTGACATTACCGAACTAAATGCAAGTAGTGCCCAAGTGCAGAAATTTGAAGCAGGTAGTACTGCCAGAATAATATCTCTGGAACCTCCCGGGAAACTTGTCCCACGGGTAATACTACTATAGTACATGTAGATTTTAAATTTGCGGGTGGTAGGGCGGATGTTTGAATACGCTCTCCCATGAAATCTGAGATTGTAACAGAATATTTTCCGTAAATGAACCGAACCAAACCGGTCAGATCGGTCAGATATGGGACTCGACCGAGCAGATTGGTGTAAGGGCGGTTGTATCTGGGGTATCTTGCTGGTTTGTGAATCGATGGATATCTATCTAGTTGGGATATAGATATCTAGGGATTTTTGACAACCGAGGATCAAAAGTATGTGTGTGTTACAAATCTATCGGCACAGCTGCGGTAAGCATCCACTTCCAGAATGCTCAAAGATCCTGTTTTTCGGAGGTTTCAACATCAGAGCATAAACCTTTATATATTCTGCTGTATTCTGTTCTAAGCCAAGGAGTAAAATCAGAAATATATCAGTAGCTTTCCCTAGCACTAGATATCATTAGGGACTATAATATTTTCCTTGGCCTAGATATCTTTAGTCTCTATGAATGCGCTAGATATCTACAGCATTGAATCAGGCCGCTCTACCCCAAGGGTGGCTTTTGAAATCCCAACGGCATCTGACTAGTTTTCCCATCTGTGGATTACCGGGAGTTCGATTTGACCGTTTCGGAACACTGCTTGTAGAGCCTGGGGTTTAGTCTTAATCTTAGGTGACAGATTTCGAGCTCCAGATATGTTGAATATTAGACCTGATATGTATTACAGTCCTAATACAAGCTCAGTATAACCGGGGCTGATGGCACACAAGTCTCCGGTATATAACTCGAGTCTTGCTTTATCTCTTCTCTCTTTACCTTAGTCTATGCACACGGTTCTCCCATGTCGCAACAAGATATACCACAGCTCCTGACAATGTTACCACCGGTCTGGACCAGTCCACATTAACTTGCAATCACCATCTAGTATTGGTATAATTTCGTGGCTAAGGATTACGGAGGGCGTTTTTCATGCATAGTTTTCATCAACTATCACACCCAAACCCATAGCCTGAGCAATACTATGGGTAGAAGCAAGAGACGAATAGATATTACAGAAACAAAATAAACGCATACTTCCAATTTCTATATATCTTCCACTCCTCATAAAACCATCCTCCTAACTATAACCCTACGAGCAATCCCAAACATACGTAATGGGACAATCTCCCGGAACATTCTCTTACGCATTAAACCAGCACCTGAGACTCTGAATCCTCTGATCACCCGCCGTACACCCCCAAGTCTGGCTGCTATACACACCCGCGCTCTGGTACTCATGCTGGCAATTATCGTCGCTATAGAAAGCGCAGGTCGTCTTAGACCCAAATTTAATTCCCGTGAGGCCCGCAGCCGTAGCACCGCCATTGGGGACAATGCAGTCGCTCTGACCCGAAAACCCCGTCCTCTGGTCCTTAGCGTTGCATTTGCAGTTTCCGCAGTCATAGAGGTAGACGTTGCCCGAGCTGGTCGGTGCGCGAGCTTCGAGTCCGGCGTCAGGAATGGCGCTGGAATGAACGCTGGCGAAGAAGCCGACTGTCGCGAGAGCGAGGGTGAGCTTGCTGAGGGCGAGCATATTGATCTGGAGGGGTTAGGCTCTTTGTTCTAGTCGTGGATGGGGGTACCGTTCGCCTTACAGTCAAGGTGTGGATAGAAACGGAGACTGTAGGGTGATGAGGAGTGAAGTTGGGAGTAGATACACTCATCATAACGTTAGCAATGAACGTGCTAAGGGAGTTGAAATGGCCTCACAAGGTTTGAGCGGTAGAGTGTATTATCAGTGCTGGAGATTGATGTTTGGAGCTTGGTGAAAGACGTTCTAGAGCGGGAGTTCAACGTCTCTTTTATACCTTTTCGTCCCTTTAGACAGACTGGAAGTGATCATGAAGCGGCTGCCTAACGCCTATCCACGCTCCCAATTTCGTCGACGTTGTTGCAATTTCCTTTTGGGCGACGGTCAACTTCTGAAACCAATGGAATCCTAGGTAGATGTCGCTATGAACCGCGATGTAGTAAGAACTAGTAGAGTGATTCAGTGTTAGCGCATTAAAACCGGGCGCGGACATGATTTGATTTGATTATTTCGTTCTACCCAAATTTGCGTCGTGATTATATAATGCGTGATGCGCTTTCATAATCAGAAAGAATTTTGGTGACACAGCAATGTTAGGTTGATTACTCACTCTTAGCGTTGGTTCAGCCATAGTTTGTAATTACCGCCGCCCAATATAATGTAGAGTACAATGCCTTTGGCGACTTTAGCTAGAAGCTGTCCGAGGGTTTCAGTCGGTCGTTACATAGCGATAGCTTATGGATTAGGCTTTCACGTTTGGTGTTGTCGGTGGTTCTATTTCTACTGAAGTTATTCTCCTACACACTCAGTTACTTCGGATTTGTTGCCATTTCCGTTTTAAGGTGGTGATCAACTGGACAGGTCAATGAGATCTCCACTTACGGAACGAACTAATAATCGAACGTTGGCATATCAAATCCGAGAAAAGCTAGTACGTACTATACATAGTGCTGTAATATGGAGGGGAGAACCGGCGTGCGTGTATAGACTATGGTATAAAGAGAAAAGAGAAAAAAGACTGGAGGTATATAGTACAAGCGAATGGCCAGTTGCGCGGTCTTTTGCCACCCTTTGCGACCAGATATGCAATAAAGGCATATGTTACATATATACAAGGGTCTGATACAGCTGGCTGTAACCGGGGCTGATGCCTCCTGTATATATCTCGAGTCTCTCTCCTTCTCACTCCCTTCTCTCGGTACCTTAGTCTATACACACGGTTCTCCCCAACTTCCATATCGTAACAGCATAAGGTACTCTATACTCGAGTGACATTGCATGATAAGGTCATACCTCCATTGGCACATGCCCAACAAGCAAGAACAAAACAGCCAGAGAGACAAAGTGCAGCCAGAATTCCACCGATTCTCTCAACCCCCGGTTCGACTTTCCACGACTGCCGTCTAGCGAGGTGACTTCCGTGACCTTCCTAATGTATTCCTAGACTCCGGCTTTGGCAGCTGCGATCACTCGCCCAATCCCTGTGTCCAGGTGGCTTCTTCCAATGGGGTATGAACGATTAATATGTTTTTACAAATCGCTGTTAAAGTTCTCTCAAATCCATAGGCACCTGGGTATGACGGTTAGAACAAGTTGAGTGAACAATTCCGGATATAACTCGAGGTCTCCGGCAGATATTCAGACTCCCGCGAGGTAGAGATATGTCTTACTTTGACTACGTATCCTTTGTTCCTGAGACTCCTCCATTGAATGTTTGCGATGCATTAGCCGGATGGAACCCTAGCTTTAGTGGAGTACAGTTGTCTCTCACTGTCGTCTCAATGACCAAGACTACCACCAGCAGGTGTGGAGAATACTAGCCTCTCTATCGTTGTGCAAAATCTACATCGACCTAGTGTACCGTACAAATTACACCGCTTAATACCTAAGTTAAGCTCGATGAGCTACGCACTATGCAGCAGCCTCAAACTACCTGGCATCCGCGCACCACAACCGAGAATCGCGCATGACCACGCCACAAACAGTAGGGATTGTGGCGCAGCGGTTGCGCGTTCGCTTTGCATGCGAAAGGTCTTGGGTTCAATCCCCAACTGCTCCATCGTTTTGCGTTTTAGTGTGCTGTCTTTTGTGGTGGAGTTTGCGAGGGATGTTGGAGTGGGAGGTGGTACGAAGTGGGATGGGCTTCCTTGTGGTTGTTGGTTAGGCCAATTGCGCAACCCTGCAGATAACAGCTACGGGTCATTCCTGGGGATTCGAGGTACAAAACTGCATGGTTCCGCTCTTACTTCTAACCGCCTTACCTACTGGCACTGTAATGGGAGGGAACCGGGAGGCGGTCCGGAGTGGTACGGTTGTTTAGGGGAGAGACCCGGGGGGTCTTTATTGCGACGGGACGGGAATGTGCCCGGAGGTTGCGGCTTTCACGTCTTTGCCAAGGGGCTGAAAACCCTGACGAAGTGATTGGGATTTTTGGGGGTGGGGCAGTGGAAGAAATATACATATGTCATGATCAGTAATGGTCGAATACAACATGATTCAAACAATCAAACAAACTGGCACTGTAATGGTTGCGTATACCCTAACCACTGCATCTCAATGGTAGTGGGAGAAGGTGCAGAGTCAATTCCAGGTGGGAGTATTAGCAAAGCTACAAGCGCCAACAGTAATTATTACAAAAACTGAATTGGATTTGAGCATCCCATTCCAGAATCAGATCCTCGGGTAATTAATCAAAGGGCTCACAAATACCTGAGGATAAAATCAATAATCGCAAGCACATTCCCCATGAATGATAACATTATGTTCACTTTGTATCAGCAGTAAATCAAAGCATTGATTTCCGGACAGTATCAAGGCATGTCACTCGTCCACCCGACTCAGCGTGGTCAATGCATATGAACATAGGGGGAATACGAACGCTCGCGCATATACCTCGATAGTGCTTACCATCATTCCACGAATTTTTGAACCTCCATGTTACAGTCGTACCTAGAAGTAGTCGGTCGAAAGAAAACGGACAAGGCCCTAGTACGTACTTCATAATATATCATTACTGTCGCTGACTCTTCTTGTTGCTTGTCAGGAGTAAGTGCCTACTTAAGGAACTGATTTTCGGTGGCGCTCGGAAGTCATCGGATCGAATGCCCAATCTTCCGACCACATGGTTCATATTCTGAAGTGAGGTGAGTTGAGTAATTGCTGGTGATGTGGATTGGAGGGGAAGAGTAATCATGATGCGTATATTGGTACCTGCAGATGTAAGCAAGCTAATAACGGCATATTGGAAGAGGAGGGAGTTAGCGGTTTGCACTTGAATCAGGCCGGAAAGAATGACGAATTATTATGGGGCTGGTGGGTTAAGTTTAGCTGCTGACGAGATCCGGGAGTTAGATGAGACAAGAATAGTAGAACACCGCTACCGTTTGTACACTAATTGCATTGTCGTTTCGGACTGACTTCAACCTCAAATAGTCTAATTGGTCCAGAGGTTAACACTGCATTTCCGGATCGCTCAATTGGCTCTCTCACTGCGGAGCCCCTTTATGCGCTTCTATCCCGTCCCCCCCCGTTCTGTCGACACACAAGTGTACACTTTGAATTCGGGGTATACTTAAAATCTTTTCTCTCGCTCCACGCCCAAGTTCTAATTAGTATTGCTTAACTAGTTTGAAGCTCTTGTTTGTAGAAATTTCTTTCTCGTTTTCTTCTACTCACTCTATCTGCGTAAAATTCTCCACTAAATGGGTTTCTTTAATCCGCTTCTTCGTACACTCTCCGTGCGGGTGTTCGTTCGTCCGAATCCACCGATGAGGATACCCCTGAAGGAACAGGTCGTCTGACCGCAGTCGCGGGCCGAGCCGCTGAGCCCCGTCTGCGGACCTTATCTCTACGTCCCTCCGTTCCATAAACGATCATCCGGGGTTAGTCCATATGTTTTATTACTGTCTCTTGGACGGTAGAGTTCCGTACAGGTCTGGGTTATATCCATGGGTTGAGGGAATGAGAAGGAGTCGTCTATTGGGTATACCTAGCACCGCGCATAGCAGCCAGATTTCGTCGGTTTGAGTGACACGAGCGACTTTGTGTAAGATATACACGGGATATATCTATTTGCGCGGATTTCATTGCATATGGGTTTCCAAAGCGTGGGTAGCTTAGGTAGTTAGTAGATACAAGTCATTTTATCATTTTAGTTGTGATAGTCTTTACGAAAGAGCGAGCAGCCAGAAGCACTTCAAAAGGCGTGAGTTGGGCAGCTGCTCTTATAAGTGCGTAGGTGTAACATTTATGTAGCACAATGCCGAATTCATGCATGATAGCTGGCCACCAGCTCGAATAAAATGAGATAGCAGTCGCTCGAAATTAGTGTGCGTTTCTTCAGCTTTCAGAGTTCCCGGTCTTCCTAGTAGCCCATCCATCTGGGAGTGATCGGATGGAAAGCACGCTTTCCGCAGAGCCACCATAACTCCAAGATATACCACCCAGATGTTTCAACTTGGAATTGGAAACCCCGCAGCCAAATGAAATGCCACATTTTATGTCCCAAATATGTAAGGCTATGGGTTTCCAATAAAGACGCTCGGTTTGGTAGATTGGTCACAAAAGTCACCTTGGGAGTAGTGGGGCATCATGTATGAATGATCGTCTTCAAATCGGGTGTAATTGACCACCAGACTATTGTGACCAATCTGTAATCGAGCGTGTAAAGAATAGTTATTTTTGAACGTATATGATTGTACCAGGAGTTGAAGCCTGTCTCATCCGGGAAAGAAGTTACTTTCGATGGTTGATAGACTTGATTGTCTAACTATTATGGGTATCTATGTTCGTATATGTAAAAGAGCTCTGCGTATGAATCCGTACGAATATATGCACTCTCAGCTATTCATCACTAGTTAAATCCCATCAACGCAACAGTGTACCTTTAGCTCAGCTGTATACCATACGCCCATATCCGCAAATCTTACGGAGGATCTAAGTATACACACAACGAAAGAGCCTATTAGTTGACGAGTGATGGCTGCATGATCGGGTATGCTTGCTGTCACTTGTCTGGGTAGCCATATCATCGTTTTCTGGGTTCACTTGTCGTTTCATCTCCCGGTGCACTGGTTGACTCTTCTCCACGAACGCTTGTTGACTCTGCTAGTGATCTCTTCCAAGGTACGATCATTGACTAATCTCTAGCTGCGCTTGTCGAGTTATTTGCAGGTGCGCGCGTGCAATAATGCTACTTGCCTGCTCTGCCGGTAAATGCGCTCCACGGTGCTTCCTCACAGCACTTCCGGTACGGTGGTGTGCTTATATCGTTGACTCTTCTTCGTGCGCTTCTCGATTCATCTGTAGATGCGTTTGCCATCACTTCTCTGGGTGCACTTCGGAGAATAATTCTTGATTCCTCTCCTTGTGCACTTGCCACTGCTAGCCGTCTATAGTGGTGAATGCGTTTCATGGTGCTTCGTTCCTGCACTTCCGGTACAGTAATCGTTCGCGGTAGGGGTTGTCGCGATTCCGGCACTGTCATCCCCCTGTTTAAAGATCGTTGCGCCGCCAAAGACTAATCTCGTACGGTTTCAGTCTGTAACCGAAGTGCTTGCTGCATTTGTCGGCCTCCCACTGTGGAATTGCTTTTGGTTATGGTATGTACCCCAAAAGCCTTTTGACTCCAATGCCTCCATTCACTCGACCACCAACTCCTCAGACTCAACTGCGCTACCTTTCACAGCTCTCAATCACCTACGTTATCATCCATCGACTCTCCTACGCCGCTGCCCCTCGCCTACGCCTTCGCACTCGTTGACACCCGTTCACCTTTCTACTTTATCCCAAGCCAGGCCTTATAATGTTCCCCTGCGTAACGCGTGCGGTGAAATTCCTTTCTGTTTTGCCGAGTGCTCACTGCACGACAAATAACCGACTGTGTTACCAGACAAAACTTGCAAATTTTATGTTGAGGTTTGGGCGGACGCTAAGTCAATAGTACTAGCCTGGACTTGAGGGTGATACTCATCATTACGGGAGTGTAAGACAACCACAAGTCACTTCATCAGTTCAAGCCCTCCGATCTCTGCTGCGGTCCTCGCCCATTCCGCCATCATATACTCCTGGTTATCTACTGGCAACTTATCTTGACTATATCGTTGACTCTGTTGTGCCGTCGTATCCTCCGCGCTGTAGTCTACGCCTCGATCAACTTCAGTGTCCTTAAGCTTGTCTCTTTTGTCCGCTACTGTACACTGTGGTCTACGCCTTCCGCTGGCATTATCTACCATACCGCTGTGTTGAGAGCAATCGAGTACAAACAGAGGTTGATTAACTATCATACACAAGTGATTGTCTCTCGAACTAACTACGGGAGAAATCTATGGTTTAAAAACTCAAGGAAAACTGTGAAAATTCTGAGCCTCGGCTGAAGAGCCATCGTGAACATACATTACAAATCGCCCAGTGTGTTACTGTAAGGTCTAGAACGTGGTCGCCGATACACTGAGCCGAGTAGACTCATACACCATTAGTCACTCGCCACTCGCCACTCGCCACTGTTGCATATATGCGTTTCAGGCTTGTATGAGGTTCGTGGCTTACATGCATACGATGCATAAGCACGAGAGTTTCAGACTGTATGTCAAGTCGTATATAGACCATAGATCTCTGCATAGATTGCATAGAGAATCAAGCAACTATTCAACAGCCACTCCATCAACCTCGGCACTCGGCATCTCCGCGGAGCATTCACGCTCTCTCTTGTATATAAAAGCATAGATTCTCCTGTTAGATAGTTCAATAAACTTCGTCTGCACTCTATATTTTATCACTGTTGTTGCATCAATAGACCTGACACGAGCTGACTGTAAGTGGGGCTGATGGCAAGGCATAAGGCACACAACTCTTATATATATCTCGAGTCATTCGCTCTCTATCTTTCTTCTTCTCTTAGTATCTTAATCTATACACACGGTTCTCCCTTTCATATTTCACAACAGTGGGTATGCAAGTGGCGAGTGACTCATCATGTATGAGTCTACTCGGCGACCTCACAGAACATTCTAGTTGGCCGACGGCCTTTAGGCAAAATCATGAGTCAACACGCTGTCGTCTTCTCTCACCTACCGCACTCTCTCTAAACCGTCGACCACGTCTACTGAGGTGGCGGGGGTCCAGTTAGCATCTTGAGACTGAAGTCTTTCGCGCTCAGCTTCCCTCTAGTCTAGCTGAGGAATATGCAACTTGCTATCAAGCGCTTACACAGCAGTTGTGGCTCAACTTCACTGGCACAAATACAAATGAGTTTCAGTCAGCTGAAGTACAATTCGTACTACTGCCGAAACCAACAAGCCTAGCAAATCGAGTTGAGGCAACTCACTCTACAGTAGCGCTCTGCAGCTCCATCCAAACTTTATTAATTAGAATTTGTTTTGTTTTAATCATACTGTGTTCACTCTACTTGGAGTATGACAACTCATGTAGGTAGGGTAGTCTTCTGTTCTTGCTGTTGGTCGGTCAGTATGTGCACATTCTGGGGCCTTCCACGTCGATCGGCTTCCTCGTTCCCGGATCTCCGTTTCGCATTAGTCTAAGTGCGTTCCGATCTTAAAAGTAGCAAGCGAATCGGACCGTAGCTTTTGTTTTAATCAAACTGTATCCCTCTATCAATTAGAGTTGTTGTAATAATAGTTCACACGAGAGAACACTCTGCCACATCATCATGTATCCTTCCAATCATTTTTACCAAGCTCTCGGAAGTTTGATAACACATTACACAATGTCACTCGAAGGGCCGAGAACATTTTGGGATTAGCCCACTTGGGAACAACGATTACGTTTCATGTCGGTCTTATTGGCCATCTGCTTGATATCTCCGATAGCCAGTTTTCCTTGCCGTCGGACGTGTCACCAATCAGGGGTTAGTTGTGACACTCAGCTGTGCCCCTCCCCTCATTTTGTCAATGCATCGACCTTTAGCTGGTTGTGTTCCCTAATGCCCAATATATGCAGAGTACGAAATGGAAGGTCAACAGGGTGCAACGTGCCAATCATAATTCAAAAGTTGATCACATTGACAACACGACCAACAGCGCGAACACAACAATGACCGACTGTAATAACACCCAAGACATCAACGCGTGAACTGCGGTATTATAGCACTGTTAGGCATGCTGCAGTCATAATTTGACACCAATCGGCAATATTCGCGTCTTGGTGTGCTGCAGGTTTTGACAGTGAATGGCGCGTCTTGCGTTCTGAAACACAGGAAGGTGCAATCCGCAGGCACAGTGCTTGTAAGCACATGTGATTTGGTGAACGAAAATTAAAATCTTCAAGCATGTAGAGTCATGGAACAAGCCAATGTGCAAAGTGGGGCACTGTTGAGCCTCAAAAATTCAAGGTATGAGGGGTATGTAGTCTCAAAGAATTTAGAAGCGTGTTCGGCCCTAAAAATTATCCACCTCTGAACATACTGTATCAGCTACACAACTTCCACATTACAGCGAGCAGGCTACTGAAAGTATATCCGAAGCTTCCTCTCTTTCAGCCTGAACTGACACGCAAGCGACCATATCAGGCACACCCAGCAACCACAATACTACGAACAAATACGACGTGACCAATAGCGGGAACACAACGACTAACAGTAACAGCATGGGCGAATATAATCATGCTACCCACAATCAGATCGAGAGCTCGAATCTTTACGGCGGCCAGCACTGGTCCACTATTTACAATTATCACGGGTGCGTTTCTTCCGAACCTACACGATATGAGGACGGTTTGCTAACCTGGTCCTCCCATTGCCAAAAGTGACAGTCAGGATAGTCATGACCGAGAACAGTCGCGCAAGATATTGAAACCACGTAAGTGACATAATAGAACAAGTTAATCCTAAAACTTAATAAATAAAATCATAATTACTGACTACCTCCTCACGCTAGTTGTGGCAGAAATGGATGTGAGTGCGTTCTTACGCCTGTTGCCTATGACAGACCAGGACAAGCATGTATCCATATCGTCTATCGACCCAGACAACCCGAAGTTATACTGGATCCTACGTGACGCCGACTTCAAAGTTTGGGAATCAGCCAATAGTTCACAAGTGCTATTGCTATTTGGTGGACCACCTGGCTGCGACATGACCGGAGTTTCGTCGCTCATCGCCAGGCAAGAAGCCTCACGGCGGGATGGTGCTGTGTTCCACGTTTCCTGCTCGATGGAGGACTCGGATGCTATCACCACCTTCACCCATTCCGTTCTCCGCCATATCCTCAATGGTTCAGATGCTCGCCAGGCGAAATCGATTACTGAAACCTTCCTTCTCACTCTTCTCCTCAAGATTATCCAACGGGACCGTTCACGTTTCAAGGACCCTAGTTTTTCTGCCATAACTCTGGGCGAGATTCTCAGAGCTGAAGGTGGCGGACATTTGGAGGCTTTAACAAAGGCAGTCGCCGAATTACGGACAATCCAAGATATGCCGATCATCATCGACGGAATCGATAACATCGGGTCAAATGGTCTTCAGTTCCTTAAAAGGTTTTGCTCGCATAAGACAGCAAACCCGAAACCGAAAGTGCTAGTCACATGTCGACTGGATCCCGATTTCAAGAGTATAGTTGATGGGGTGCCAAGTATTGAATACGACAAGGAGCGAAAGGGTTTGGGCGCATCTTATACTTTAGTTATGTGTCTACTAACTAACAATGCCAGAATGCCTTGCTTCTCTTCGCCATGACGATACACGCTATGATAAGATTTCAGAAGAGCATAGTGGTTCCCTGAAATGGCTCTGGACTCATAGCCAATATCAGGCATGGTCAGCGTCAGAAGGTTCCAGCCTTCTATACATCGAAGGAAAGCCAGGCAGTGGGAAAAGCACCCTTACAAAATACTTCAGCAACAACCTCGCGGAAATGGACCCAAATGCAAGTTCAAGAATCATAGCCTGTTACTTCTACACTGAGCGGGGGACCGAACTTGAACGTACTCACGAGAATATGCTGCGGGCGATCCTCTCGAGTATCCTGCAGCAGGATGAGACAGCTTTCTATCTTTTCCAGGCTCGGTTTCGGGAGATTCATCGTAGGAATGATCGCAACTGGACTTATGACTCTCTGAAGAAGATTCTGTCGTCATTCGCAAATCACCTGGCAGGGCAACAACTTTGCCTCATTCTTGATGCTATGGACGAGTCTGAGGAAAACGATAGACGGGTGATCATACAATTGTTCTGTCAGCTTTGTTCTGATGAAAACCCTTGCAATATAAAGGTATTCCTCACAAGCCGCCCTGTTGCTGAGCTCAAACACCGCATCCGAGAACGCCATCATGTTATAACACTACAACAAGAGAACGAAAAAGATATTTATAAACTCGCGAACGATTTCCTCAGACTTGAGCTCAGATTATCGGGCGATATCCTTGGCCAAGCAACGGAATATATCAGTACTCATGCCCAGGGCGTATTCGTATGGGTTGGTTTGGTTCAGAAAGAACTACACCACTATGTCGAAACAGGTGGCAATATAGTGGGTATCCTTCGTGTACTGGAGGACATTCCTTATCAGGAGCTTAATGATTTCTACACCATTATGCTCAATAGGATGGTGGCCCGTGATGATCGGGACATCCAGGATGCAGTGAAGATTTTCCGATTCGTTCTATTTGCAAGCCGTCCCCTTAAAGTGATAGAACTGTACAATGCTCTTGCTATCCCTGAATATTCTGATCCCCGGTTCTTACCTTGTGATGACGCATTCCAAAGAGATACAACTGAAATGGAGAAGAAAATTGCGCACTGTGGAGGCAACTTTCTAGAGACGAAAGGTCTTAAAGGTACTTCCTTGGATATAAGAAACCCCGACTATCCCGTAACTTAATTTTGTTTCCAGATAAAACCGTTCAAGCAATGCACCAAACTGTTCGAGAGTTCTTTCTTCACACCAAACACAATGAAGAACACTCTCCGTTCATGATGAGCGGTCCAAGGGGTCAGAAAGCTGCCCACATAACCATTACCACAACCTGTATTCGATATCTGGAGTTTTGCTTCCTAAACCCATCGATCCAAGATAACTTCCCGACTATCGACGCTTGGGCTTCCAAACATTTTGAAGCCTATGTCAATTATCTCGACCAATGGCCATTCATCAACTACGCGCTTGAAAACCTCAACGAACACCTACATGGTTGTGATCAAGAGAAAGATACTTCACTGCTTGTTTCTACTCTTATCAAACAACTGACCAACAATCCATTCTCCCGTTTTATGGGAAACTGGATAGCTTCTCACCTCGGACAAACCGACCTAATTTCTACCGATCATATAGTCGATTCGGACTTTAGGTATGAATCTTACAAAGCCACAGATAAAACCCAGTTATACCAAATGGCTAATGGGTTACTGTTGAGATACCGGCGGTCTGCTCTCCTAGGACCAACCGACCCAACTAGTACCCATCCAATGATATATGGAACTCGACTATCATGCGGAGAAGTAGAAATGGAATTCAAATATGAAACTCTTAACGCCGCAGCAAACATTGGATTATCCCGAGTGGCTAGTGCATTGCTGCTAACTTGTGACTTCCAGAGGGAAACATTTTTACATATTTCTGCATGGAAAGGCCATGAGGCTACAGTGCGACTGTTGCTTGCCGTAGGTGTTGACAAGGAGGCCCAGGATAACTCTGGACAGCGAGCTTTGCACCTTGCGGTAAAGAGTGGACATGAGACTATTGTTAAGTTACTGCTCCAAGAGGGGGCTGAGAGAACTGCGAAGGACAGACAGGGATGGACGCCGCTACGGCTGGCGATTGTGAAGTCGTATGTTCCTCAGTTCTTGATGGTATAATGCCATCACAGTGGATGTCTAACAATGCGTTCATTGGATAGTCCGTGAGTTCTTAGGCTGTTAACCATCAAATAATGCGTGACAAGTCAGAAAATTGATTGCATCGTTTAATAGCGTGTAAGTTTCTGCCAGATTTTCCAGATGTCAAAAATTGCATGCCTAACCTTATTGAGTTTAATAGTGAGTAAGCTACAGATCAAATTTGGCTTTCAAGTTGGTGAGGGGAGATGGCTAACCACAGCATGAACTAAATTGGATAGCAAGTGAGTTACCGCAGGAGTGTTTTTTACTATGGTGTCCATTGGCTAACTAGGTTGTCCCACAGCCGGTGAGTTTTGAATCGGCCACCATAATACAGCAAATGAAAATATAATGATTTGACTCATTAGCGGGTGCGTTTCACCAAAGCTAACTTGTAACGAGCCACCAACGGCTAACCAGAGCTCCCAATCAATGGGTTGATGTCACAGCCGGTGAGTTTCTCCATCGTCGGATCCTGTTGTGAAGATGCACGGCTTACTGATGGCCAATGGCTGAGCTGATTAGCCGGTAAATTTCTTTAATTATGTAACGTCGCGATTATGAATCACTGACATCGGCCCTCTGGATTGATTGATAGAATGTGGGTTTCTTCCCGATCGCGCTCTATCGAGAAAGTGCACAGTTAATCATAGCCCGGTGTATTCGTTCCTTGAATTGAATTCCACAGTTAGTGAGTTTCCCTTGATCCTTCTCTCACAATAATGCACGTCTAACTTAAGTCTGACTAAATCCGATAGTGAGTAAGCACTATATCTTTAGCATTCCTTATAACAACATGAAATTCCTAACCTAAGCCAATGGCTTGATTCAATAGAATGTGGGTTTCTCTCTGAATATTCCAGTCTACTAGGTGCATTGCTAACTTAAGATTGTATCAACAGCGGGTGAGTATTTCTGGAATGGTCACCTGTGCAATGATTGGCTGACTAGAGACCCATGGCTTGACACCATAGGGAGTGAGTTCTCCTTATTGTAATAATGAGTTGCTAATCTTAGTTCGATGGCATTTTCAATAGCCAGTGAGTTACTCCAACACAACAATCAGTGACAGCATACTAAATAGACCTGGACGGGACAATCGGATAGCAAGTAGATTTCTCCCAACCCGGTTCAGCTGTGCTAATCCGAGCTGGATGGCTGACCATATAGATTGTGAGTTTCTCCTAGATTCTTTAATTTCGTGACAATTTCTTGCTAATCTTATCCAAATGGCTCCATCGAAAAGAATGTGAGCCCCTTACATCTTCGCCAATCGGGGCAATCACTAGCTTATCCATATTCGACTCGTCAGGGGGTGAGATCTACTTGCGTGATTCTCAATTAAAATGAACTGTAGATAACTCGAGGTGCACAACTTTGTTCAATAGCGAGTGCGTTCTTCCCACTCTTCACCGCATCGATGCTTGGCTAACCTAAAAATATTTGCTTAGCCAGTCAGTTATTCTCCCACTGATCCGATTGTGGTGATAATGTCTAACGGCAGTTAAATGGCTCTATTGCGTAGACGGTGGGTTTCTACGTGCTAGACGTCTGTGGTGAGAATGTATAGCTGAATGGAGTCTGATTGGCCCATGCAATAGCCAGTTAGTTTATGCCTAGCCAAGCACCCTAAGTGGTGGAGAATTCAAGTTGAGACTGATGAATTGATTTGATAGGGAGTGAGTTCTTGATTATCCCAGGCCAGGTAACATACGGTTGACATAGTTCCGGTGGGTTGATTCCACAGCGGGTTAGTTCTAGCCATTCCTGATCAATAGCCATGGCTAACCTGACTTCCTTCCGTAGAGAGTAAGTACTTGGCCCGGGCTTTCACTACTGCGATGTTTTCTAGCTGATATCAACACGATGGTCCTACTGATCAGCATGTAAATTTCTCTCACACATCTTCCATAATATATCACTAAACATGTGATTGATGGTGTGAGGTATTAGTGTGTAAGTTTTTCTCGAAAGGTTTTTGATGTATTAATACGCGACTAACCTGAACCCCGGCGCTTGATCCCACAGCTAGTGAGTTTCTCCCGGATATTTGATGGCTGGCATGACGATGAGTGGCTAACCTGAGCCCGATGGCATGATCCAACAGCGAGTTAGTCTCTCCCGGATATTTGATGGCTGGCATGACGATGAGTGGCTAACCTGAGCCCGATGGCTTGATCCAACAGCGGGTGAGTTTCTCCCGGCAGCCATGATGAGTGGCTAACATGAGCTCGATGGCTTGATCCAATAGAGAGTGAGTTTCTCCCGGCTGCCATGATGATGACTGGCTAACCTGAGCCCGATGGCTTGATCCAACAGCTCGTGAGTCTCTCCCGGATATTTGATGGCTGCCATGATGATGAGTGGCTAACCTGAGCCCGATGGCTTGATCTAACAGCCTGTGAGTCTCTTCCGGATATTTGATGGCTGGCATGACGATGAGTGGCTAACCTGAGCCCGATGTCTTGATCCAACAGCTCGTGAGTCTCTCCCGGATATTTGATGGCTGCCATGATGATGAGTGGCTAACCTGAGCCCGATGGCTTGATCTAACAGCCTGTGAGTCTCTTCCGGATATTTGATGGCTGGCATGACGATGAGTGGCTAACCTTGACCCGATGGCTTGATCCAACAGCCGGTGAGTTTCTCCCAGCTGGCATGATGATGAGTGGCTAACCTGAGCCCGATGGCTTGACCTAACAGCTTGTGAGTCTCTGAGTCTCCCGGGTATTTGATTGCTGCCATGACGATGAGTGGCTAACCTGAGCCCGATGGCTTCGCCTAACAGCTAGTGAGTCTCTCCCGGATATTTGATGGCTGGCATGACGATGAGTGGCTAACCTGAGCCCGATGGCTTGATCCAACAGCAAGTGAGTCTCTCCCGGATATTTGATGGCTGGCATGACGATGAGTGGCTAACCTGAGCCCGATGGCTTGATCCAACAGCCTGTGAGTCTCTCCCGGATATTTGATGGCTGCCATGATGATGAGTGGCTAACCTTAGCCCGATGGCTTGATCCAACAGCCGGTGAGTTTCTCCCGGATATTTGATGGCTACCATACAATGGGTGGCTAACCTGAGCCCGATGGCTTGACCTAACAGCTAGTGAGTCTCTGAGCCTCTCTCGGATATTTGATGGCTGCCATGACGATTAGTGGCTAACCTGAGCGCGATGGCTTGATCCAACAGCAAGTGAGTCTCTCCCGGATATTTGGTGGCTGCCATACAATGGGTGGCTAACCTGAGGCCGATGGCTTGATCCAACAGCCTGTGAGTCTCTCCCGGATATTTGATTGCTGGCATGACGATTAGTGGCTAACCTGAGCCCGATCGATTGATCCAACAGCTCGTGAGTCTCTCCCGGATATTTGATGGCTGGCATGACGATGAGTGGCTAACCTGAGCCCGATGGCTTGATCCAACAGCAAGTGAGTCTCTCCCGGATATTTGGTGGCTGCCATACAATCGGTGGCTAACCTGAGCCCGATGGCTTGACCTAACAGCTAGTGAGTCTCTGAGCCTCTCCCGGATATTTGATGGCTGCCATGACGATTAGTGGCTAACCTGAGCCCGATGGCTTGATCCAACAGCTCGTGAGTCTCTCCCGGATATTTGGTGGCTGGCATGACGATGAGTGGCTAACCTGAGCCCGATGGCTTGATCCAACAGCAAGTGAGTCTCTCCCGGATATTTGGTGGCTGGCATGACGATGGGTGGCTAACCTGAGGCCGATGGCTTGACCCAACAGCTAGTGAGTCTATGAGTCTCTCCCGGATATTTGATGGCTGCCATGACGATGGGTGCTAACCTGAGCGCGATGGCTTGATCCAACAGCTCGTGAGTCTCTCCCGGATATTTGGTGGCTGGCATGACGATGAGTGGCTAACCTGAGCCCGATGGCTTGATCCAACAGCAAGTGAGTCTCTCCCGGATATTTGGTGGCTGGCATGACGATGGGTGGCTAACCTGAGGCCGATGGCTTGACCCAACAGCTAGTGAGTCTATGAGTCTCTCCCGGATATTTGATGGCTGGCATGACGATGGGTGGCTAATCTGAGCCCGATGGCTTGATCCAACAGCTCGTGAGTCTCTCCCGGATATTTGGTGGCTGGCATGACGATGGTGGCTAACCTGAGGCCGATGGCTTGACCCAACAGCTAGTGAGTCTCTGAGTCTCTCCCGGATATTTGATGGCTGGCATGACGATGAGTGGCTAACCTGAGCCCGATGGCTTGATCCAACAGCAAGTGAGTCTCTCCCGGATATTTGATGGCTGGCATGACGATGAGTGGCTAACCTGAGCCCGATGGCTTGATCCAACAGCAAGTGAGTCTCTCCCGGATATTTGGTGGCTGCTATACAATGAGTGGCTAATCTGAGCCCGATGGATTGATCCAACAGCTCGTGAGTCTCTCCCGGATATTTGCTGGCTGCCATGATGATCAGTGGCTAACCTTAGCCCGATGGCTTGATCCAACAGCCGGTGAGTTTCTCCCGGCTGCCATGATGATGATGAATGGCTAACCTGAGCCCGATGGCTTGAACTAACAGCTAGTGAGTCTCTGAGTCTCTCCCGGATATTTGATGGCTGGCATGACGATGGGAGGCTAACCTGAGCCCGATGGCTTCACGAAACAGCTAGTGAGTCTCTGAGTCTCCCGGATAATTGATGGCTGGCATGACGATGAGTGGCTAACCTGAGCCCGATGGCTTGATCTAACAGCGCGTGAGTCTCCCGGATATTATTGATGGCTGCTATGACGATGAGTGGCTAACTTGAGCTTGATGGATTGATTTAATAGCAAGTGAGTCTCTCCCGGATATTTTGATGGCTGCTATGTTGTTATGTGGCTAACTTGACCGATGATCTTACGCGATAGCGTGTGGGTTTTTCCTTAGTCGTCCTTTTTCTTGGCAACGATGGTTGATTCAAACCTACTGACTGTATTGGCTAGGCCGTGAGTTCTTTCGTGTGATTTGATTATATGTAGTAATTGAAGGAACTGGCTTTGTTTAGAAACCTGTGAGTAGCTAGTTACTTTGATCATCAAAGAAACCCCTTGCTAACCCGTTGTGACTGCTCGGTAGTCTGAGGGTTGTGTATGGTACACACCCACGTTAGCGAGAGAGGGCTATACTCGGCAGCTCCATACTTGGGAGAGCTGTGCTTGGGAGAGCTGTACATGTGAGAGCCGTGTGTGGGTGAGCATTGGGTCGGATAGCCATACTTGGGAGAGCTGTACTTGATAAGGCTGGGCTTGGGAGGGCCATACTTGGAAGAGAGAGGCTTGGGGGAGCAGTACTTAGGAGAGCTGTTCTTGGGAGAGCTGTGCAAAGGTGAGGAAAGTTTGAGAGAGCTGTGCTTGGGAGATCAATACTTGGGAGATCTGTACTTGGGAGATCCATACTTGGGGGAGTGGTGAATGGCAAAACAGTACATGTTATAACAGTACTTGGCAGAGTCATAGAGAGGAGTTCTGAACTTGGCTGAGCTAGGTTTGGAGATATTCTGATGTACTCAAATCGGGACTACAGCAGATATGGCAACTGGCTCTGCTAGTACGGAGTCATGACACTTCAACTATGAATAGGTGTTTACACTAGAGTAGTTCTGAGCTGTGGTAGAGCTGTCTCCGAACGTGGCATGTTCACAGATGCGGGGCAAGCAAGCAGGGGCAGTGACAGTAGTTGTATGAGAACGGTTAAACATTGACACCGTTTGAATACCTTCTATCACCTTTGGTTTATGAGGAGAAATTAGATTTGGACTCAGCTGATATCAACAGGAGTGTGTGTTAGGGGTTTTCCCCGAACAGCGATAGTGATTCTGATGATTTCAGATGCATACATATCTACGATATGCATAACACCTACGCATGAATCGTTGAAGTGATCAGAAACATGCTCTTTAGCGGGAGTTCATGTTCGTCGCGCGAAGTGTGGGTATGTCATTCACGCCAGGACACTTTGCGGGACATGCATGTTCATCATGCACGGCAGTCGATAGTCAAACGCAATTAAGAGAACTATTCTCCCTTACCTGTAATGGGCTAGGATTTTGGAGAGGCACGTTTCGGTCTAGAGAATAGTCTCGACCTAAGCATGACGTGACTGAAGGATTAGTGACATAGACTTTTGCCTAGAGCGCGCACTACTTGTTGGCTCGAGTAGTCGGAATCGCAATGTAACCTTGTATCCAGTGTTAGCAAGGGGTCCAGGTAACCCACCTGTGGTCTGGTCTTTGGCCTGCAGTTTAGTTTAGTTCGGTTCCAGACCCGGGCAAAAACTCGCCCCGCATTGTATTGGCGGGGTTGTTACCTGGGCAGGACATCAACCGGCGGATTTTTGGCTGGGTTGGACCCGGACTGCGGTTCCATTTAATGGTTGTTACAGCTTTGGCTATACTTTAGCTCCAATTAAAGCATTTGAGTTCTGATTGTATCATGACACGATGAATATGTAGATTGTACAGTTTTGGCCCTGCATTCTCGTCCCGCTTTCAGATTTGCAATCCGACCAATATTCATTGAATCGCGATTGAATTACACGAAATTGTACACGAAACTCGCGGGTTCTCAATAGCAACTCAACGAATATTGGGCAGATCGCAAATTTGAAAGCGGGAGGTGAAAGAAGGGCTAGAACTGGACAATCTACATATTGATCATATCATGGTACGATCAGAACTCAAATACTCAATTGGAGCTCAAATAGTGAGGTTGAAATGCTGGATTTTGCTGGTAACACAGGCCCGATTCCAACGGTCTGGGTTTTTCGTCTGGTAAAACACGTTGCCACGGCCTGGGTTCGGGTGGAACCGGACCCAGAACCTACCCGGCAATTTGGAACCGTTGCTAACACTACTGGAATCGGAAACGAGCTTACACGTCAATAATCTATATTGGCATAGTATCAGTTGGTCGCCAATTGAATCTACGATGCAATTAAATAACTCATGTGCAGGAGGGATTTAAGATGTGATAAGCATTATTAACTTGGTTGGTAGATGAGCCAACTACCGACCTGTACGTTTGCGAAAGCTGTCTGAGTTAGGAAATGATAAGCTGATATCGTGCGATGGATGGCCTGATTCTGGTCAGGAGCATAACGCTTTCAAACCATATTGCAGAGATGCGATAACCTGAGGGAATTGTGGCAAGGTATCACTGGGTGCTAAGAGGGCGTGGCCGAGATAGCTCTATCACACCTGAGGAAGAGCCATGGCTATAAAGAGCCAACATTGGGTGAAAGAATAAGGGGATATCATCCACAAGATTCGCTCTCAGAGAACACCGAAGACAATCTTAACATATTATTAAGAATTCTATCTAAATCTTTAACCATTACTACCATCATCCACCTCCGTTATCAAGTTACATATGTCTGGTCAACAACTGACACAATCCTAATACGCTCTGCAACAAGTTGTTGTAATATTCGGTGAACTATGTTCTCAGGTGGCTGAAGCTGGTTTAACCCAAACCTACCGAGACATTTTTGGTTGCTGCGAACTAGAGAACATCGACTACGTGGTGCTAAGGTATCTGATCACTGGCGCACCACCATTCGAGGAGCGGGCAGATGAGGGGCTAAACGACGGGGAAGTTTAATCTTCCCTCACAAAGCAGAAGGGCTTTGGAGGAGATTTGATTTGGCGCGCTCTTGCTTGATGGTGCAAGAGGTTGAGTCTTTGGACAGGACTAGGAAAAAAAGAGCTCAATTGATAGGCAGTTGTACGTAGTTCAATAACTGTTGTATCGATTATTAGGATTAAGAACCCCTGTAACAGTATAATATTTAAAGAACTCTACACTGATATCTGAGAGTGGATTATACGACATACTGCTCCGACTACATTACACCTGTGTGGTTAAATCTATATCAACAACTCAAGAAAATAGGAGCTTATTGTATATGCTACCCAAACGATCCCAAACTACATTTAGTTATTTTACACAAACCAACGATTAGCAACATTTATGAGTTTGGAGTGCCAGAAGTGCGAAGACATCTTCTATTGCATTTATTTGGGTCAGAGGACTTGCAATATACATTGCCGCAGACAGAACTGTTTCTGCATCAGCTGCCAGTTATACAATATCAAGGAAAGAAGCCCTATAGTAATCGGCCAGAAGTGTAACTTCTTGTCGGAGTATTACTAGTGTTAGCAACGGGTCCGGGTAACCCGCCCATGGTCCGGTTTTTGGCCGGCAGTTCGGTTCGGTTCGGGTCGTTACCCGGCCCAAAACCCGAAACACTATGTCTTGGTGGGGTTGTTACCCGGACCGAACCGAAACCCTGTGTTTTTTGGCCGGGTAGGAACCGGACGGCGGGTCCATTTTGCGGTTCCTACATTTTTGGTTCTAATTAAGTATTTGAGTTCTGATCGTATCATGACATGATGTATACGTAGATTGTGTAGTTTAAGCCGATCTTTCACCTCCCGCTTTCAGAATTGAGATCCGATTGATATTCGTTGAGTGGCTGTGAAATAAGCGTAGATTTTAACGAAAATTCGCGGGTTTTCGACAGCGACTCAACGAATATTGGTCGGATCGCAAATCTGAAAGCGGGAGGTGAAAGAGCCGCTAAAACTGCACAATCTGCGTATACCTCATGTCATGATACGATCAGAACTCAAATACTTAATTGGAGTGAAACATCTGGGCTTGCAATGGCTGGGTTTTGAGGTGGAAACCGGCCCAAATGCCAGCGGTCCGGGTTTTTCATGTGGTAAAACCCTAACCCGGAACCGTACTAGCGGGTTGGAACCGTTGCTAACACTACAGTATTACGCATATAAATATTGTGGTAAGATAAACAGAAGGGAATCTGATAGATTGCAAAGGCATTACATCCACCATTGCCAGCTTAATAATTGCCCCCACACGGACGAGGCAACAGTTGAATTAACATTACTCATTACACCACTGGATAATAGTCATTTAATTGGAAATGGCAGCCCCCAGGTGGAAGGTAACATTGGGCAGTTGGGCTGTAGCGCCCAGCAGCTCCAGGATGGAGAAACCCCGATTACAAGTGGGAAAGGCTATCCCGGACGGGTACCAAGAGTACCAAAGAAGAATAGAGGTTGCCCAAAGGGAAAACTTGCTACTAAAAAGCCAAGAAGAGCCCGACGAGGCACCAAGCGGCCAGCGTCAAGTGGAAATGTCGGAAGCTAATACTAACTGAGTGCAAAAGCAATTATCGGAACTTGTTCAACAAATTGTCCATGTTATACTGGCATGTAACGAAGAAAAGGACGTGTTAGAAGAGGAATTTGACTCAGTTAAAAATGGGATTATTATTATGGAAGGTCGACTACAGACAGAGAAGTTCAGAATTGACTCTAGAGTTCAGGGAGTAGGATCTAAGAGGCAGTTCCAGCAGGCGATGCTGGAAGAAATATGTTCAGGCATTCATGTTCTGCAGGAACAGGATAATCAGATAGTAGGGGAAGCTACTGATTTGTTTGTTGGAATACGACAAGAACTGCAGGCCCAACATAAGAATGTCATCGACCATGGTCTTCAGATTTTTGCTGTAAAAACTTTGGTCCACGCTGTTCAGAAGACATTACAGATCTTATCTAAGCGAATAGATGAGGTTAATAAGGTGTTAGCAACTATTATGGGATCCATGAAGAATGTTCCATCAGAAAGGGAGTTGCGACAGCACCAGGTTATAATGGACGAAAAATTAGGCCAAGTTGAGCAAATAAATACGGGGCTAACTAATGTTATAGACCAATATAAGTTCTCGAAGTCCACCCCGGTTACCTTCCGACAGGGCGCAACCGGACCCGCAGGAACCTAGCAATATGTACATTCTTAATGACTTGCTACCTTTCAGTTACTATCGGTGCCTAGCCTGAGGGATACAAAAAGTGCATCCACCTGGCTCGGTAGAATACGAGGCGGAGCCACAAGCGAAGGCACAGCTGCAGGAGCCGACGGAGGAGCAGATAGTGGAGCAGCCAGAGGAGCAGCTGGCGGAGCAGCTGGAGGAGCAGACGGAGGAGCAAATGGTGGAGATGCCGGAGGAACAGTTGGAGGTGGAGGAGCACCAGGAGATCCAACACAACCACCACCGGATTAACCACCATCTGACCATGGAGGAGCCGGAGGAAGGCGAATGTCTTGTAGACAGAGAGCAATTAAGGAATTGGAGTTTGCCAAACCTATTAAGATTAAGAAACCCAACAAGTTCTATGGAAATGCAGCCGAAGACTTTAATACCTGGTGGGTATTAATTCAGGCCTATGTAAAGGACCACCCAGTGATTTTTCCGAAGGATGAACGAACTATCGATTGGATTGGATCCTTACAGGAAAGTCATGCAGGATCGTGGAATATGCAGTGGATTAAAGGAACCTTGGCTGGAATACACTGGAAGTCAATGACAGGCAATGTGAATGCGCTTAAACAGGTTTGAGGATCAGGAGGCAAAGGATGAAGCATATGCAGAGCTTGAGAAAGTTCGTTATAAGGGTTGCATACGAGATATGTTTACCAAGATCCGCAACGTCAATGATAAGGCTATGGTTACTGGAGCGGCCTTGAAGAAAATAATCATTGAAAGGTTACCTCAGAAGATTATTGATCAGATGCATACTGTGGATCTGACAGGGAAACCCGACCCAGAAATTATGTCAATTATCACAAGTGCAGGACGAACTGCGGAAAAATGGGAAGCTGTGAGGAGGAACCTTGGGCTTAAGGCTACTTTAAAGTCATATGATAAAAAGTACCCAAAACTTGAATGGAATAAGGATAAGCCAGAAATGTCGGAACGAAAACGATCTAAACAGCATTGATCGGATAGGAATCAGTTTAAGCGGGATAGATCGGATCGCAAACCGAACAAGGATAATGGGAATACTGAAGGAGTAGTAACTTCGGAAATCGTATCGCGGAAGGCGGCTGGAGAATGCCATAGATCTAGTTGGTCATCGGATAGAAAAGGGAACCACACAGTTAAGGATTGCATCAGGCCAATAAAGTTAGATAAAGGAACGGCGAGCTACCTGAAGGCAAAGGAATAGCACAAGATCAAGGTAGAAGGTATGGAATTATCTAGTGAAGAAGATGATAGCTCGAGTTCGGATTCCGAGAGCTCAGAGGACGAAAGCGGCAGTATAGAATCAGCAGATGAGGGAGAGTCAGAAGGTGAGTATTTTGATAAGGAAGAAGAGAAAGTATAGGAAAAACAGGATGAAAAGAATTGGTGGGATTCTCCGTCAGATTCGGATTAAATGGACAAGCCAAATTAAGCTTGTAGGTTGAATATGAATGTTTTAACACACCTATCTTGATAGGAATATCTTGATTCATTTTGTTATTATTTTCCTCTATGGATAATCAGAAGATCGAAACGGCTGGTCAGTAAGGAAATGCAAACCACTACTACACAACTATTCACATAAAACATAAGTCATCTTTGAACTTGTTGTGGTTATGCTATTGTCGAGTGGATAGCGATGTTGAAACGCAAAGCTTCAGAACCTTGCGACAGGATACCAAACAGAATTATCGCATATACCGATTTCGTTTACTATTAAACAGGTCGTTATCCAAAAATCTGCAAAGTAACATCTATGAAAATCGGCAAGATACAGATTTACCGATTTTTTATCGATTATAATTGTGAACACTTCCCTTTGAGATGCATGCTCAATGTAGTAAGTTCCTCTTTTCTTATATCACCCGAAGCCACAAAGGCCTTTTCAATACGAGCGGTTAAATACCTAGGCTAATTAAATCAGGAGATGTTTTGGGAAATAACCTTAAAACCAAGAACTTGTTCATGGTTCCATTAGGAGTATTGTTTGGCAATCATCAGTCCTATAATGAGGAAGATCACGCATTCGAAGTAATAAAGCCTTCCAGAGATTATGATCCTTTGAATTCCCTGATGGTCCTTGGAAAAGCATAAGGCTAGGGGAACAACAACAAGTCATCTTCATTTTCCTCATTCCCAGCCTGAGTGCAATAATAATGGGAAAATATAATCCGGAATATTCAATTACTTCTGATAAACGGATTGCACTAAATGATAAAGCCATACACATCGGCACAGGAGTTATGAGTAATCCCTCGATAGCTCAGAAGCTATGTGCACATTGCCATAAATGTTCATTATTATTAGATCCAAAAGAAGCGGAAAAACTACCGGATAGTATGGGCTGCTATCATAGTATTGAATTATTAGGTCCAGATGATAAGCTACGAATGGGACCCATTTATCAATTCTAGCAGGAAGAAGAAAAACTACTGATTAAGTACCTGGACACCAGAATAAGGGAGGGGAAAATTAGACCTTCGAGTAGTACGGTGGGAAGTCCTATATTATTCGTACCCAAACTTGACGGTCACAGGTTATACCTTTACATTGCTCCCAGACATCTGAATTATTACACACAGAAGAATAGTACACAGTTACCGATAATGGAAGAACTTTCATTTCGAGTGTCATGAGCGATGCATATCCCCAAACTCGACCTACGGTCAGTATTATCCTTAGTAATGATCGCAGTGGGCCATGGAAAGTATATGGCTTTTCGTACTAATCTTGGTCTGCACGAATACTTGGTCATGCCTTTCGGACTTTGCAATGGGCCTGGTACTTTCGAAAGGGAAATCAACTGGATTTTAGGACATCTAGTGGGGCTGGAGTTTGTTTTTAAATCAGAGATTCAGATGGATGATGACAAGGGGATGGTTGTGGTCGCTTAGATCGACAATATAATGATAGCTACCAAGGGATCGCTTGATAAGCAGAGTAGGCAGGTCTCGAAAGTATTTCAGCTTTTATTGGATACTCACAGGTTCATCGAAATAGACAGGTGTGTTTTTGACGTTTCCGAAACCGTGTTCTTAGTATTTGTGGTTAGCAGTTCAGGATTACGCATGGATGCAGAAAAGACAAAGGAAATCGTCGATTGGCCTCGAACAACCACGAGACAGGAGGTCCAACAAGTATTAGGCTTATGGAACCGTTATGGAAGGTTTATTCATAATTTCTCTGCAATAGTTTCACCATTTACGGATTTACTTCGACAGGATATATAGTTTAATTGGGGAGAAGTTCAGGAAGCTGCTTTCCTCAAAATAACAATATTGTTTGCATCCGGACAAACCCCAATCCTCAGCCATTACGACCTGGATAGACCAGCATTGCTGGAAGCTGATGTGTCTTATTTCGCGATAGCCAGCATATTATCCTGAAAGTTTGAGGATGGCAAAATTCATGCCATTAGATTTGTGTCCAGAAAACTTAATCCAGCAGAACTTAATTATGATGTTTACGATATGGAATTGCTAGCGGTAGTATTTTGCGTTCCCAACAATCGACATTATCTTCCGGGTGCAGAACATAAGATGAAAATCTTCTTGAACCACCACACTTTTACATAATTTAAATCAGCAATTTTCCTGAATCGAAGGCATGCCAGGTCGGCAGAAGAGCATAAGCAGTATAACTTCCAAATGCTTTACCAGAAGGGTTCCTCCAATGGCAAAGAAGATATACTCTCCAGGTGTCCAGCATTCACCTTTGGAGCAGGGGGGTACAACCTCAGCAACTAACCAAACAATGTTGGACAAAGAACAATAGTTAGAAGTTGGGGCTATGGATATAGATCTTGTGAATGGAATTGAGTCAATCCAGATATCGGCAACAGATGTGGAACAACAGCTACCAGAAGCGATGGAAAGAATCAAGGCAAAAGCTATGCTGGACGATGAGTACAGAGAGATATGGAAGCAAGTTTCAAAGGAAGGAAATGCTGATAAGGGCTTTTCAATATCAAATGAATTGCTGGGTTTGAAGAATAGAATTTATGAATTTGAAGGGTTACGGCAACTGATAATCCAGTCGGAGCGGGGTTTGAAGCTTGCAGGACACTTCGGAACAGAACGGTCACTTGAACAGGTTACCAGGAATATCCACTGGACAAACATGGAAGGCGACATGAGGAAGAATTGCAATGAGTGCGATATATGCCAGAGAACGAAGGCCTCTAGGTACCCAAAGCGTGGTCTTTCACACCACTTGGAATTGGCATGCAAACAATGGACTCATATCAGCACAGATTTCATTACCGACCTTCTGGAGTCTGAGAGAGCCACAATGACTCCAGTGGTGGTAGATCGTGCTAACAAAATGGTGAATTTTATTCCAACTAAAAAAAAGGATTCACAAACGGTAGCTAAGGCATATTTGGACAACGTATAGAAGTATCATGGATTGCCCGAAGATGTAGTATCTGACAGGGATTCAACATTAACGGAAAGCTTCTTTACAGCCCTATATAACTACCTAAGAATCAAGGCTAGCATGTCAACTGCTTAACACCCACAAATGGAGGGTTAGACTGAAGGAATCAATCAAGTAATCGAGTCGTATCTGCTATCCGATTGCAACTACCAACAAAACGATTGGGCTTCTATGTTAGCAATGGCAGACTACGCCTAAAATAATTCGAAGCACTCGTCAACGAAAATATACACGTTCTTTGCGAACTATGGTTTCGAACCATGTAAAACTTGGACAACAGAGATCCAGTTCAGAAATCAAGCATCCGAGTTGTACAGACACTATATAACCAGTGTGCACAAAAAACTTACGAAGCAATTGGTTAATTCTGTGGAGATGATGCAGAAGCATTGTAATAAGTGGAGAAAAGCAGTGGAACCATTAAAGAAGAATGAATTGGTAATGCTTACCTGATGAAATATTCGGGCAAAGAATAGGTGCAAGGAACTGGGAAATAAGATGCTTGGGCCCTTGAAGGTTTTGTCAGTTGGAAGCATTCATCATTATTGCAAGCTGGAGCTGCCAGCATCATGGAAGGTACACCTCGTGTTCAACATGGAATTGGTGGAACCATATAGGGGTGAAGACCTTAAGAAACCGGTAATCGACATCAAAGCAGACAGTCATGACTGGAGTATGGAATCGATAATCACGAGCGGACCTTCGGACCACAATCCCACACAACACGTGTTTTTAGTCAAATCAAAGTAATATACACATCAAGAAAATACGTGGGAAACGTACGAGAACCTAGCAGGCAATGATATGGGATTGTTGGAAGAATATTATGATAAAAATCCTGCGGTAGAAAGAGACTGAAGTTTTAAAAGGAAAAAAGGGGAAAAGAAATTGTTAAAGAAAAGGAATAAGAAATAAGGAAATCGTCTGGTGAAAGTACAGATTCAGTTTGAAGTTATGGATTTTGTTTTGTGAAAAGTTTTGCTTTATTGAAGTGTTGGGTTTTATGACAGAGCACCGTTGAGGTCACCGGTCTTGGAGAAGGGGGTGATGTTAGGGGTTTCCCTGAACTGCGATAATGATACTTATGATTTCAGATGCATGCATATCAACGATATGCATAACACCTATGCCTGAATCATTGAAGTGATCAGTAACATGCTCTGTAGCGGGAGTTGATGATAGTCGCGCAAAGTGTGGGTACTTTGTTCACGCCTGGACACTCTGCGGGACATGCATGTTAATCATGCATGGCAGTCGGTAGTCAAACACGTTTAAGAGAACAATTCTCCCCTACCTGTAACGGCCTAGGATGTTACAGAGGCATATTCTGGCCTAGAGAATGCTCTTGACCTTTGCAAGACTTGACTGGAAGATTAATGTCGTAGGCTATTGCCTAGAGCGAGCAGTACTTATTGACTCGAGTAGTCTGGATCACAATTTCACCTCATATCGGAAACGAGCTTACGAGTCAATAATCTATGTCGGCATAGTATCAGTTGGTCGCTGAGTAAATCTATGATGCAATTCAATAACTCATGTGCATGAGGGATTTCAGAGGCGATAAGCATTATCAACTTTGTTGGAAGATGTTCCAACTACTGACTTGTACATTTGCGAAAGATGTCTGAGGTAGAACAGGATATGCTGACATTGTGCAATGGATGCCCTGATTCTTATCAGCAGCGTAATGCTTTCAACCTGCATTGCAGGGACGCGATATGCTGAGGTAATCGTGGCAAGTTATCAACAGGCGCTAAGAGGGCGTGGCCGAGCTAGCACTATCACACCTAAGGAAGAGCCATGGCTATAAAGAGCCAGCGTTGGTTGAAGGAATTAAGGGACATCATCCACAAGACTAGCTTTGAGAGAATAAGAATTCTATCTATATCAGTGACCATTACTACAATCATCCACCTCCATTATCAGGCTATGTATGTCTGGTCAACAACAGGCACAATCCTAATACGCTCTGCAGCAAGATGTCATATTATTCGGCAAACGACTGTCTCAGTTGGCCGAAGCTGATTTAGCCCACACGTACCGAGACGTTTCTCGTTTCTGCGAACTAGCGATTATCGACCACCTGGTGCTGAGGTATCTGAATACCGGCGCACAACCATTCGAGGAGTGAGCAGAAAAGTGGCTACACGACGGGTAAGTTTAATCTTCCTGTACGAAGGGGAAGTGTTTTGGAGGAGATTTTATTTGGCCCGCTCTTGCTTGACAGTACCAGAGCTTGAGTCAAAGGACAAGACGAGTAAAGAAAGAGATCATTAGATAGGCGGTTGTACGTAGTTCAATAGATGTTGTATTTATTATTGGGATTAAGAACCTCCGTAACAGTGTGTGAATAACCACAATACTGAACGACATCCTGATGTTCTAAATGAATGGGTTTTCTGAGGGATGAGCAAACAGACTACAAAATACCCTGGCAAATGGGCTGCAAAACAGAAATCCAATTAGTCTTCCAAATTGATTTTCAAGTCGACTGCCAAATGGACTACCAAATAAACTACCAAACATACTAACAAAGAGATTACTGCAGAGACTACCAAAGTGCCTCACCGGGAAAAATTACCTTATGCGATGCATAACTCAGAGAGAATCTGTTTGTGGGTGCGAACTTCATAGCATAATCAATGTGTGGTACTATATTGTCATATGCACTTGCAAGTGAATACAGGTGGAACTATATTATTTGCATATAATGATGCGAAATTGTCCCTGTTTGAATGAGATGTGGGTGAGTTAGAGAACTAATGCCTGTGGCAAGGTTGTCTTGATAGGGAATGCTAGGGAATGTGGGAGAGCTGGGTCAGGAAAAGGTCATTTTACCACCTGTAATTTTCTATATGCTATATGATCTCCAGTGGTCTCTGGTAATAGCCATATTGGTGCATAATGGAATTCAGCTCCCAGCCATTATACATAATGCGGATAACCAATACCTAACCCATACTAAGCTGATGGTAGTATTTCTACCTTATCACTTTAGGTCAGTATACAAACTGAGTGCTCTCAGGCTTATAGTGAGGGGTTGTTGTACCTGATATGGTGTAATCAAGTATTCTAGATCTGCAGAATATCACATTTGGCAGAGGTTTTTTGTGCAATTAGACTGTCTAGTATAAACTCACAGTCGGCTGTTAGTGTAGTTACCAGGATCTTGTGAGATGCTCCGCAAGGTATTGCTCTGGCCTAGTGAGATCTGACTGTTAGCTGTGGCACTTTACACGTATGGCCGTCATGATCTTCTCAGAGGCTTTTCATGTAATTCCCCAGGCCTTGTCAGAGTCCACAATCAGCAGCCAGAGTCTGTACGCATAGTTGCTGTAATCTTATTAGAGGATGCATCAGGAAAAACAAAATTTACTTCATTAAACTTAATCAGCTTATTGTAACCACGTACCCCAAAAATGAAATTGACGTTTCCATGACATATGGCGTTGCTCTTATGATTCTGAATGTTCAAGGAGTGGTTGCAATCATTTCATGAACCTCAGAAACCTTACCCTGGAAGCTGGATATTAATTATTTCAATGCTGATTTTGCTTGTCTGAGGTCACAAATTCACAATTGCAATTGTGAAACACCAGATTACCTGTATAAGTGTTCTGATGAAACTGAAATCTATCTGTGACACGATAATCTGGAATTTGACACAAACCCCTACTAGGCTGCAATTTCAAGAGGGCAGGACTGGAAGGTGATGTGGTGAAATAGTGGAGCTGGAATGGAGAAAGCCCATCATCAACATTACGCTACATCTCTGGCAGGATTCAAACAGACTTTGTGAGAATGAGAGTGGGTGGGATGGTATGATACTACCCGGCCATGAGGATGCACGCAATTGTGTGGATCTACCAAATGTTGGCAAGATCGAGTCAGAAGAATAGCATGGAATGATAGACTGTGTAATGCATTGAATGATGATATGATGAGTTACCTTTGGATCTCCGGACGCGTCCATTGCCCAGTCAATATCGGATATATTCCAGCGTCATTACTCGATGTTGAGGTACTTGACGAGGCAAATCGCTCCCACCTACCTGCCAGGGAATCTGACTTGATCCGCACATACTCAAACAGGGTCAGCTACACAGAAGGGGAAGGACCAGTTGTGCAGCGAATTGAGAGTCAATCGTGAACGTACCCTAGGGTGCTTGCAAGGGCATGAAGTACTCGAGGAGACGAATTGATTGACCATACAACCGAGTCAATTAGAGTAGATCTTCAAATGTTTGACACCGGTCAGACCTGTGGGAGTAGCAAGAGGATGGCCAGGCAGAGCAAAAGCAGGAAGAACAGTGAATTGGAAGTGAATGATGGACATACCCCAGCGTCCTTGCCCCGGTTCAATGTACTCGACAAGCCAAATCAATTGTGCTGCCCTGTGAGTCACCCAAAGTTGAGTTGCAAAGGATAGAAGGGGGTCAGATCTGCAAGATAAAGGAAGAGGAGAAGACGAGCAGTGAATTGTGAGTCAGGAATGTATGTAACCCACCATCATTGCAAGGTCTTAATGTGATAGACAAGCTGAATCGACTGAGCTTACCAGCGAGTCAATTGGAGTTGATCTGGAAAAGTTCTCAATTTTTTTGCCATAGTGTTAGCACTTGGTCCGGGTAACCCGCCAGTGGTATGGGTTCAGACCGGAAAAACGGTTGGGTTTCGTTCCAGAACCGTCCAACAATCCAACCATCAGCATGTTGGCGGGCCTCACTCGGACCCGTACTCCTCATCCCAGTGGGTTTGCTGGGTTCGGCTAGACCCGTTGGTCCCAATCTCTGGTTCTGTGTTTCAGGTTTTTCTATTGATGATCGCATTTAGATTCTCTACTGTAAATCGCAATATATTACCTTTCGCATGCCAGTATCCTTTTCGGATGAATCGACCACCTCGATAAACAAAAACATAAGACACATACTCTATGTCCCATCCTGAACATAATAGTCATTGGCGTGTCAATAATTTTTGGTCTTGCTTGATGAGTACTCTAGGTGGCGATTGGATGCATACACTCATGAATGAGGTATTGGCCGTATTCCCAAGCAAAAGAGATAGTAACACACTCCCTGCCCCATGCTGGATATCAGCATCAAGGGATCGTAAACAATTTTTGGTCTTGTAAGTCAGGTAATTGACATGTGACTTGTCCGTTGTTATGCATTACCAGTGTATTTCCCGCCTTGAAAAGCCAACGAGAAAGCGACATGCTCCCTGCCCAATCTTGCAAATGAGCATTAACGGAGAATCAATGATTTTTGGCATTGCATGATGGTTATTCAAAGTGCGAGATCGTGGCTAATGGCTATTTCTGCAGTTTTGACCTGTTTTAAATGCTACAACATTCAGGATCACTGAGTTGCAGCATTGAAAATGATGTAAGTTTTGATAGTCCGGGAGGTTGTTGCAGGACTCCCGCTTGCTTATTAGCCTATAAAGGCTGCCAAAGTCTAGTGTATAGATGTCCGCGATCATTTACCACCAAGATTACCCAAGATTCGAGACCAAAAATCATTGTAGCTCTGTTGACGCTAATGGTCAAGATGGGTCAGGGAGAGTGTCGTTTTCTGTTTGGCCTTTAAGGACAGCCAATACATCGCTTATGCATAACAGCACACAAGTCACTTTGCAATTACCAAACTTACAACACTAAAAATCGTTGACACTATTTGACGCTCATTTTCCTACTGGGGCAGAGAGTGAGTTACTTTCTGTTTTGCCTAAAAAGGCAGCCAATACAATGATTATAGAAAACAACGATTATTTCACATATTATTGACCAGACTTCCAGAACGAAAAATCTTGACTCTCGGTTGACGCCCATTTTGTCACAGGCTTTTCCGCCTTACGCAACCATTGACTTTGGCATAGAGCATTAATTATTGTGTTTTGGCAGTCGTTCTATCATCTTCATGAATGTTTTCCATTATCTCTACATTGTTCTTTGATTGTGCATATAAATACATCTTTCAAAATATACATTAAAGTGTCAGCTAATTGTGTTGTATGGTGCAAAGTGCTCGTGTAGTTGAGTGTGTGTGGGCATATACGAAGCTGTGTCTATTGTATCGTGTAATGTGACATGTCGCATCGACACAAGGTCGATCGATGACTAATGGTGCTAACTACACAAGAGGCCAGTTACATCATAGTCCTTGGCAAAGTGATATGCGTACTACCAAGCAGCTCATTAATGCTCCAGGCCGGCTATCACGTCCGTTTCAAACAGAAACAGTCAACAAAAGAGAAGAGGACCCAATCAAACAACGTGGATCTCCTTGAAACAAACTTGCCCAATCAATCAATTTGCTTTCCGAAGGCATTCTCAATGCCTGTTCGATTGCCAATTCCAATAAAATATCCATAACCATTCCCGAGACCATTTCCAAATGTACCGAGGGCATTTCTGAGGGCAATTCCGATTATTCTCATTACTGCACACCGCTTCGGGCAGGTGTGCTTTGGTAGTGGCTTTGTGAACCAGTCGGTGAGCATCTTAGCAGTCTGTATGTAGCTCAAGTCGATCTCTTCGTTTCTAGTCATATCTGCAGCAACATGGTACTTGGTCACAATGTGTGCAAGTGCAGTTCCGCGGTAGATTCTGTTCTTGATGATCGCGATCGGTGACTGCGAATTGGAGAATACTTGAGAGATCGTTGGGATGCCCAGTTTGTTCAAGACATGCGAGATCTGTGTGAGTCTCATACAGCCTACTCCAAAGGCATAGTATTGGGCAACAGTCGTGAACAGGGCAGTCGACTTCTGTGTTCTCGATCTCCAGTTGACCACTCCTACAAAGGTGATGAAAAGTCCTCTTGTCGATTTGTAGTCATCAGGGCATCCAGCATAGTCCATATCGACATAACGTCCAAGTGCACCTTCTTGTTCTCCTGCTCCTCTGAGTGTGCTTTCTCCCAGTGCTCGTGCGAGTGCTTGTCCGAGTGCTCCTCCGAAATGCAGTTGCCAGTCCTTCGTGCTGGCGAGGTACCGAAACACGCGCTTGAGAGCTACCATAGGCTCATTGCTCGGGTTGTGATTGGACCAGATGAGGACTCCAATGCCATAAGGGATATCCGGCTGAGTGGTGGTCATCGCATACATGAGGCTTCCGATCATCGAATGTTATATGGTCGGATCGAACGCTTCTTCATCGGGCTTCCTCTTGTGAATCTTCATAGCCATCGGAGTGGCAACTGGCCAGGATTAGTCCATTCTGAACTTCGCCAAGATCGTCCAAATGTAGCTGTGTTGATGGATGTCGATCGTGTGATGCACCCAATTGCGTTCGATGTTCATGCCGGGATAGAAGGAGACACTCCCGAGATCATCCGTTTGGAACCTCTTCTTCAGACGGTCCTTGATGTGCCCAATCACGCCCTCATCAGCAATGATAAGGAGATCATCGATGTACAGAAGGACTGCGGCAGCGACTACGCCGTGATGCGCCTTGTCATAGAGAACGAACAATCCTCCTTCCACGTCTGATGCCACGAACCAAATCGAGATCGCGAAGTCCTTAAATGTTCCGTACGAAACGTGCGAAGAATGTTGCCGGCCATAAAGAGACTTTCTCAAGCGGAGTACCAGTTTCAGCGAAGTCTTTGATCTTGGATTGTTGTATTGGCTCCCATGTTGGAGCAAATCAAAGTATTCCTGCGGCGGGTCCATATTGATACCTTCTTCCAAGTTGACTCCCAAGAACGCCATGCAGATGTCCATTTGATGGATCTCGAAATCGTACATGGCGGCGATGGTGAGTTGCAGCCTAACGTGGCCCAAGCGAGCAGTCGGCGCATAGGTAGCCTTATAGTCGATATCTTCGATTTGGTGATTTCCTCCACGGATTAGCCCGGCCTTCACCCACTGCACATTCCCTGATCCATCGCGCTTGATCTTGTATACCCAGTGACATGGCAAAGCCTTTCTCCCTTCTGGAAGCTCCATGAAATCTCCAAAGACTTGACGCTGACCAATTGCACCTTACACTTCTTGCATCGCCATATCCCCTTTCTCGGCGAGCGGATACTCAGTTGCTGCTTTGTGAGACTTTGGATGGATCCCATCCTCGTGATCGTCAGAGATCTCAGCTGCCGTGTAGATGGGAATCATATCGTTGAATTCCTCTTCTTCGAGAGCCAAGTGTGCAGACTCTGCCAATGTATTCTTTCCAGTGCGCTTCCGGTGACTACCTTCGGCTGGCCGCTTCCATCCATCTCCCAGTGACACTTCAAGGCCATCCAATTCTTGTGACTTCTTTTTCCGCTTCGGAGAATCCGGAGGTGAATCGTCGTCCAATGACTCCTCTGTTCGACGTTGGGTTGGTTGCTTCTCGATTGGGTGTGCGCTTTCAGATTGCTTGGTGGGTGTGGGTTCTACAATAACATCTCTGTAGTAGTGCTCGCGGAAGATCACTTTGTCTGCAGCATTTGGTGCTGTGTACCGCTTTCCTTCTCTGAATACCTCATCTCTGGAGCGGTGAAGCGTCTTGGCCAATGGGTCGTATACAAAGTACTGCATAGTCAATATGCTGTACCAACGAATATGCCGTGTGTGGCTCTGTAATCCAGCTTCTTGCATTTCGCTTTCAGAATGTGCACGAAAGCAACGCATCCGAATACACTGAGATGCTTCAATGATCGCTTCCTCCCATGCCAGGCCTCGTACAGAGTCTTGCCGACTACCGACCTCCTCGGAGTGCAGTTCTTGAGACAGACCGCGACTAAGACCGCAATGGCCCAGTACTTCTTCGAATGTTCGGCATTGTCCAGCATGCATCGTACACGTTCCATGATCGTGCTGATTGCCCGTTCGACGACTGCGTTAGACTGTGGTGAGTAGGGTGTAGTCGTGTCCTTTATTATGTGCTCTGATTTTTGGTATTCTGCGAATTTCTTGGAGGTATACTCACGGCCTCCATCTGTGCGAAATTGCTTCACTTGCTTGCCTGACTCTTTTTCTCTAAGAGCCTTCCATTCTTTGAATTTCTCAAGGGCGTGCGACTTATAGTTGATTATGTGATCATCCATAGGCCTCGTGGCGTTGCCGATGAAGAGCAGCATATATCGACCTCCCCTGAGAGCTATTTGCAGGGGACCGCATATGTCCAAGTGCACGAACTGCAGCGGCTCAGTGGAACGAGTGGTCGTGGGAGTTAACTGCTTTGAAGTTAATTTTCACATGCTGCAGCTCTCGCAATCACACTTCCCGGTCTTCTTCGGAGCATCGGTGATCGTGGGCAAGATCTGCCAAGCCTTTATACCGATGTGTGCCAGGCAGCGGTGCAATCACATTCGCTTCTCTGCATCGTGCTGAGAGGCATACCCAGTCCTCTTAAGTGCCAGCAGACAGCTGTCGTCGATATCGGTGAATTCGGTCGATTGAAGGGCTGTATCCAGAATTAGTAGCCCATCGACCTGCGGTGCAATGGCAATCAACTTGCCATGGCAATTGTAGTGGTTGAGACCGTAGTGATTCACAGGTTCGACTTTGACATCCTTGTGCATGATCTGACACTGTAAAATGAGGTTGAAGGATCGCAGTAAATGAAACACATTGTGAAGTATGATCGTTTCCGTCTTTCCATCTGGCAGCTGGCAAGTCAACCAAACACTTCCAGTTCCGGATAAAAACAATGTCACATCATTGTATCCCTTGACCTTCTTCGTGATAGGAGGTTATTCGCTGTAGGTGATGAACATTTATCGACGGCCAGAGATGTGAGTCGTGCATCCGCAATCGATGAGCCAATCACTGGATGAAGCAGTTGAGCTGGCCACCATCCAACAGTTCTTGATCGATGTGGTGATAGTCGAAGTAGCCGAAGCTTCAGTTGATGCTTTTGGTGCAGTATCGGCAGCCTTGGGAGGATTGCCGTGCTGCTTGCTCAAGCAGTTCTCGGTGGTGTGACCTCGCCGCTGGCAATGGAAGCACTTCCGGAAACCCTTCTCTTTCCTATCGTTCTTAGTATCTCTCTTAGTATCTCTCTGATCCCTGTTTGGACTTTTGCCGCCTTTACCAGCTTTACCTCCATAACCACCACCACCACTTTTGCCTCCCTCCTTTGCAAAGAGCAGAGCTTCTGAAGCAAACCCATTCCCTCGTTTGATTGCGGCTTCCTTTTCGACAAGCTTGGTGACGATCTCATCGGGGGTGGTGGTCATCGTGGCATTGTAGTCCATCATGTGCTCCAGGAAGACTTTTTACTTGTCGTTCCTTGAGATTCCGCAAAGGAGGTAGAAGATGTGCTGTGGCTCACTCATCTTGGCGATTGTCTGTGCATTCGCATCGGTGTTGTCAGTGTCAGAGTCATTGGTTGTTGGCACTGCCCAGAGATTGTAATCCTTGATTTTCCGATCGATCTGCAATGCGTAGTTGTTGACATCTCCACAGTCCCATTGTGTGAGGCTCCAAGGGTCTTCACTAATCACGAAGTTGTCAAGCTTCAGCTTGGACTTGTAGGCTGATACTAGATTTTCCCAAAGCGTCTAGGCATCCTCGACAACCATATATTCCGCTTGTATCAGCAGCTCCATGCCGGGTAGAATAGTCGATCTGGCAACACCATGGCGAGTCATCCAGGCTTTCAAAGCGGCCTTCTCTGTAGCGGTCGCATTTGCTGCTGGCTTTTCCAGCTTGTGTTTGGATCGTTTGATGATACCGGACACTTGCTTCTGCTCGGGATGTAGGGCCATCTCGGTTGCTCATTGTGCATAGTTCGTGCCATTGACCTTGGTGATGATGATCTTAGTTGAACTCATCATGTAACGAGAGGTTATATTGCAATCGTTGGCTAATGTACTCTCTCAGACTGCGCGGGTGACATTCAGCAGCCGCCGTCAGAAACATGGCAGAATGCGGGGTAATCACTGCACTTGTTGACATGCTTCTCCGTGATGATGACCTCCACAAGACAAATGAAAATGGAAGTGTTGATGGTCGGTGCCCTGTGTACTCGCAAGGGCTTATAACCTGTTGTAGTGTGGTGTGTGCTCGAGTGGTCAAGTGTGCGCGGGCGTATGCGCAGCTGTGTCTCTTGTATTGTGTAACGAGATACGTCGCATCGACCTAAGGTCGATTGATGACTAATAGTGCTAACTACAGAAGACGCAAGTTACATCATAGTCCTTGGCATAGTGATGTCCATACTCCCAATCAGCTCAACGAATTGTAGATATTGACAATACTCAAAAATCCCATTGCTTTCAATCAATGGTCCTCTGCACCCTCAGATTCTGTCACAAGGCTATTGTCGTCTTCAAAATCAATGTAGGCAGTATTTCCACGGAGCAGATAGTGTACTCGGCAAATCTGGAATGAAATCTTTACCACACATGCTATCCTCATCATATTCATTATGATTGAAAAAGTTAATGTTTGGAAGTGGAGAATATATATATACACACACCTGTATGGCATACCTTCGAGTTCATAACTTTCATTTGCGTTGGTGTCACTGGGTACAGTAGGTGACGTTCCAGGCCCAGGTGGCATTGCAGATGGAGGTGTTGCTGGTTCTGGTGGAGGTGTGCTGGTTTCTTTGTGCCTCCAGCGCATAGTAAGGCCGTATATCCGTATATGGCCGCGTATGAGAGTGTATGAGAAGATACGGTTGCACACGTGGATGTGGTCATATAATAGAGTAGTTGATAGGGAAGGTTATCGCGGGCGATCCCAGACAGATCGCGAGTCGTCTATAGAAGTTTGGGGTTACCCGGCCCAAGACATGTCTTGTCCATTGCCGAGAACCAACCCATGACTGCTATTCAATCATCCACGCATGTAGGAGTGGACCCCCAGGGCTACTACATACATATATATAAAACAAGAAACTCCATGAAAAGAAACTAAGTCAATGTGTACGCCTCCGCACCACTTAACAAGTTGCTCAACCCCTGATGGCAATTCGACACAAGCCTGCCAGCTTTCCCGCCGATCGGTCGAAAATGCGATATGCATTCAGCTGCCTGAGGGGAGTAGTCTTGGGAGAGATGTTGATAGATGTCCAAGAGAATGGAATGACATGGCCAGAAAAGGTGCTTGCTTTTATTCAACGTCAGGAAGCAGCGTTTTGGGACCCCGCCTGGGTAGCCACTGCCGAATGGAAAATGCAGGACATTATGCAAACGCCTTGTGAGTTCCCTCGGTATTATGTTGAGTTTCTTGTCATTGCTGCCGATCTGGATTGCAACCCTTCAGGCCATTCGAAATTGTTTGAGGATGGGATTGTCCAATGAAATGAAGGACTCTTTTATGTATCGCGATATGCCTGAGGAACTTCCCGAGTTCATGACGGTTTGTCAGAAACGCGATAATCAGTTCCGCCAGAGACAAGCAGGGAAGGCCGCTCAAAATATGGGTGGAGGGGTACATTTCGCTTCCCCCGGGCCTTCTTCAACTCCGAAGTCCTCTGAGGTGCCTTCTGTGGGACTACTGGATCTGTACCGATGGATATCAGCGCAGGCAAGATGAGGATTTCGGCAGCAGAGAGGGCAAAGAGGTTGGCGGACAGGAGATGTTTGAATTGCGTAGGGTTTAACCATAGAGCTGCAGAATGTGCGTTGAGGAAGTAGGCTCAGAGATTCAAGGCGGCTGGCGCAGAGGTAAAGGAAGCTGGAACCAAGGAATGTTCCGAGGAATCGGGAAAAGATCAGGTTCAGCAAAGGAGAATGGCGCTTTGGTTGACGAAAAAAGTTTTGTTTGAAATGCTTTAAAATGTTTTCGAATTTGGCGATTATCAGTTAGCAAGGTGGAGGTATTGAAAGGATCAAGCAAAGGGAAACAATTAGTTGTAACCTGTACATTGACCGTGAATGACCAAGAGTTACCAACACATGCACTGATTGATTGTGGAATGACTGGCATTGCATTTATGAATCAAGATTTTGCTCGCGATCGTCAGATACCTCTTCAGGAGTTGTAGGAAAAAGTCAGGTTGAAGTAATCAATGGAAGACCTATTGAATCAGGAGATATTACGCATATTGCCAAAGTTGGCATGAAAATACAAGATCATGGAGAATAATTACCAATGTGAATTACAAAGTTAGGACACTATCCGATAGTCCTCGGAATTCCCTGGCTATCGGCATACGATGTGGTGGTACGCTCTGTAACAAATACAGTCACCTTTGGTTCACAATATTGCATTACACATTGCGATGATGCACGTGTAACAGTTTAAGGAGTTATGGATGAATCCCCAGAACCGGTAAATCAGGCAAAGGATATATATGAGCCACCAGTTCAACCTCCAAGACACTTTCGAGGGAAGATCGTGATGTTGAACTAAGGTTCTTTCTTCCGTACGGTTATTAAGAGAAAACTTATGGTGTTTAAAACATCTCTATATGATAATAATCAGGCTATAGAAGCACAGGACCATAAGAAACATCCCTTAGAAGAGATTGCTCTGGAACAGCATCATGAGTTCCTGCCGCAGTTTGGGAAAGTGTTGGCGGATAGGTTGCCACCACATCGAGCAGGCATTGAACATGAGGTTTCCCTGAAGGATGGGGGAAACACCAACAGGGAGACCATCATATTCAATGTCAAGAGCTGAGTTGGTTGTGTTGAAAGAATGGCTTAAGGAGAATATGTCCAAGGGATTCAGCTGACAGTCGTCATCACTGTTTGCCACCCAAGTATTGTTTGTTAACACACCGGGGGGAGGGTTACTATTCTGCATTGAATCTTGAGATATCAATAGTAGGACAATAAACAATCTGTACCCCCTCTCATTGATGACAACAATGTGAAACTCTGTAGGAAGGGCATGCATATATATGAAACTGGATGTGTGAGGGGCTTATAACCTCCTCAGAGTAAGACAATGGGAGGAATATAAGTTAGCCTTCCGGACAAGATATGGATTGTATGAGCCCACAGTAATACAGTTTGGAACCACAAATGCACCGGTGGATTGCCAGAGGTATATAAACAATGCTATAAGAGACGCTCTGCATGATTTTGCATCAGCCTACCTAGATGATGTATTGATATATAGTGACTCTGAGGAAGAACATGTCGGCCATGTCAAGTGGAAAATGCAATGGTTACTGAAAGCAGGGTTGTACCTGCAGCTAGAGAAATGCGAATTTCATAAGGAAACAGTGAGGTACGTGGGGCTGATTATCTCAACTAAGGGTATATCTATGGATGAGGATACGGTTGAAACTGTGCAGAATTGGAGCCGAGAGATGAACATTAATACTGGATGTTTGAATAATCTCTGTGAAGAACAACAATTCCACGGGATTTGTAATTATTATCGACTTGTCCTTCCTGAATATTATGAGAAAGCAGAACTATTGGCAAGGCTTGCGGGGAAGGATCAACTATTTGTATGAGGAATCAGAACAACAGCTGGCCGTTGAGACTTTGATACCTGCATTCACAACAGCACTTGCACTTCCACATTTTGACCATGAGAGAGAGATACTTGTTGAGCAAGATGCTTCCGATGATGTGTCCACAGGAGTAGTGTCGCAACCGGAGGATGAGGGAGTGCTGCATGCCGTGGGGTATTATTCGAAGAAACATTCGCCGGCCGAGTGTAATTATCATATATATGTTATGGTGCAGATCCCTATTAATAAGGCACTTGAGGAATGGAGACCCAAATCTGAACATGCTGCATGCCCCTTACAGTTGATAACTGATCATAAAAACATCAAACACTGAATGACAAAGAATCTCTTGAATTGGCGACAGCCATGGTGGTCTTAGTTTTTAACACGGATTGATTGTGAGAGTGCGTTTCGACCATGGAAGTCCAATGGGATAGCGTAGGCTTTAACGAGGTGGCATGGACACTTCTCTGAGAGGGGGAATGAAAGATTAAAAAATATAAAACAGGTTGTTTTAAAGCGACATAATTTACCGGAACAGTTGTGTATACTGGCAAATGATTTATGCAGAGCAGAACACCTTTTGATATTGGAGCTGTTCAATCTGGGATATCGGGATGACCCGCTACCGAATAGAATATTGAAGGCTATGAATGAAGGTGACGGCCTGAAAGAAATGGCAGTCGGGGAATGCACAGAACAAGATGTGTATATTTTGTATTGAGGGAAGTGTTACGTACCGGAGGGTGATCAGTAACAGCTACAATTGATACAAGAAATGCATGATACCGCATTAGCTGTACGCCAAGAGTGAGCGAAAACTTTTGATATGTGAGATAGAGAGTATTATTCGAAGGATAGGCGGAAACAGGTGTATCAGTATATACGAAATTGCTCTAGCTGTCAACAGTCTAGGACCTCAAGGCATGCAACTTTCGGAGTTCTTCGGCCTTCAGTACCAGAAAAGTCATCAGAAGATATCTCGATCGATCTTGTGGTTGGGCACCCGGAGTATAAGGGGTTTGATACTCTCCGGGTGGTACTGGATAGGCTTTCAAAAATGTGATATTGTATTCCATGCCATATAACAATAGATGCAGTAGGACAGCCAAAGTTGTTCCTGCCAGAAGTTGTATGGCTTCAGGGAGTACCAAAGTTTATCAATCCAGATTGAGGCCCTCAGTTTGCATCAAACGTTTGGCGCCAGATATGTAGTTCGCTGGGGATTGATCAACGACTGTCTACAGCATTTCACCCACAGACGGATTGTCAGACTGAACGAATGAATGCTAGTATGGAACAATACTTTCTAGTGTTCGTAAACCATCAACAGGATGATTGCGCGCAATGTTTACCCCTTGCTGAGTTCCCTGCAAAGAATGGAGTATCTGAATCAACAAAGTGCACTCCGTTCTTTGCAGTTCATGGCGTGGATCCACGATTGCCATTTGCAGGAGAACCATCATTGGAGGGGAATCAACCAGGCCTGGATCCGGATCAAGTTCAAGCTGTGATGCAACAAGTTCATTAACATTTGTGAGTTGAGATGCAGCGAAGTTAAGCTTTACAGAAAGAAGGTGCAAATGCAGCACATATATGTGCACCCAAAATACAAGTCGGATCTAAGGTTTGGCTGGACACTCGCAATATACGAATGACCAGGCGAACTCGGAAGCGGGAGAGGAATAGTATCAAGTATCCAGTATTGAGGACAGTCGGGTATACCGGAATCAGTTACAGTATTTGATACAGTGGACCAGATATGATTCATTGACTTGGGACCCTGTGAAATTTGTGGTTGGCTTACAGGCAGTGGAAAAGTCCCATCAGCGATACCCACAGAAGCCAGGACCATTGGAGAATATTCTCGGAGGCCGTCAAACCTGAGTGGGGGATACAGTCACGGCACTGGAAGATATAATGATATTTAGGATAAACAGCCAGAAGTAGCGAAAGGGTGTTGGAGGAATTGTGTTATGGAAAGGGGGAGAAGTTGGGAGACACGGAGGAAGCGGCGAGATAGTGGCAGTATAATTTACTACGGCAAGGAAGTAGGTTAACGTGTTGCAACGTTGAACGACATGGTGTGGTTGTATTGATCATGAGTTAGGTGAATGGTGTGTGAGATTATGTGAAGCGAGTCTGATAGTATATCGCAGGATGAGGAATGGTTTGAGGGTGGCAGACGAATTGTAAATATGGAGAGTGTTGTTGGCGTTGGAGGATTACCTTTTTTTCTCTGTTTACTCGTTCTCTTGAATAGCAAAACAAGGTTCGAATTTGACACAGTTTCGACTCATGTCCTTTCTTGATTTGCTTCATACTAACTATGAGTGCTTCTCGTCTTATTTTGATTTTACATTGCAGTTCCCAATATCACTTACCCGTGACCCCGCCAGTTACAGAAAGAACCTTTTTATGATCGAAGCTCACTAGAAGACTAACATAGTGGTGCGCTTTCGGTATGTGCTGGACTACCTCTCTCCGGCACTGTGGCCTTACTAAACTGTGCAGGTGAGTAGGTTAGGACACTCTGGCTGTTGAATTCTACATGACTGCTAGATGGCTCTTTTGATCTGGATGTGCAAGCAAGATACAATGAAATGGGTACCACAGCAAGAAGCATACAGTTGAAAATCCAATGGCTGTACTCTCTGCATGCAAGTGGGGGTTGTTGTTAAAAACTCGAAAATCATCATAGCAGCGCAGATGACTGATTTTCCAGTTACTTTATCTGATGTATATAAACATGGTTTGTCGGCTTGAAGCATTCCCATTGGTTGACTTGTTGTACCTACCACCAAGGAGGAATTTTATCAGCTGACAACCCACAGCTTCAAACCTTTTGATGGCTTGTCATACCCTATCAAAGATCCTCAAATATCCACTCCCAAATAAGTATTTGAGTACCACTCCAATCATAAATCAATGTTTACATGACCGGTTTCCAATTCTATACTCTTTTGCCTCTCACTCTAGAATCTGGCATATATCCAAAAATGTTTAAACGGTTGTGGAAAACGATTGATCGTTGTATTTTTCTGGGAGTTTTCAAGTGTTTTTCTAAAGCCATGCTATCAATTTTGAAGATATGGTAAATCAGAGAGATGGAGGTGCAACAGCATTGAATTATATACAATTCACATATACCTTACTGTGTATTCAGAGTGACACTCAGAGTTGCACATTTGTCAACATAGTTTGCAAGATATACCTCGAGGATTTACCCGAAAATGTGCAGTTCACAATGTGTCAAGGGTTGAGGAGTGGATCAAGCATATCCGCTCAGGTACATCAGGAAAATCTTTTGTCCAATTGTAACTAACATATATTATCCCTGTTACCACTGTGTTATGGTTGCATCCTATCGATTGTAACTGCCTACCCTGGACTTTGGCTGTTAGAGCAGAGTTATGTCAATGTTATGCAAGTGTTACCGTATGTAATATTGAATTGCAGAATGATGCAAATTTCTCATACTGCATGCATTTCATCAACCCCCCTTTTTTCAATCGTCATTTCCACCACCACCATCACCATCACCATCAACACCATCACCATCACCACTATCACCATCAACACCATCACTATCACCACCATCACTATCACCACTTTCACCATCACCACCATTACCATCACCACCATCACCATCACCATGATCACAATCACCAGCATTGGGTATTTTACCCTTCGATTATTCTTCCACAAAATCGTGTAATACACTGGTACCAGGAAAGCGCAATCTACCGCTACCAGCTTGCTCCCAGGGAAGCCACTTTCACCCCTACCAGCGAAGCCCAATCCACCGCTACCAGCTTGCTCCCAGCAAAGGCAGATGCAATGCTTCTATCGAAGCTTCTTTCACCGCTACCAGCGAAGCCAGATCCACCGCTACCAGCTTGCTCCCAGCGAAGCCAGATTGTCAGAGAGGTGAGAGTGAGGATTCCACTGCTACCAGCTTGCTTCCAGCGAAGCCAGATCCAGCAATAACAGCTTGCCACTCCCAGCGAAGCCAGATCCACTGCTACCAGCGACGCCAGATCCACTGCTACCAGCGAAGCCAGATCCACAGCCAACAGCTTGCTCCTAGCGAAGCCAGATTGTCAGAGAGGTGAGAGTAAGCATTCCACCGCTACCAGCTTGCTCCCAGTGAAGCCAGTTCCAGCACTAACAGCTTGCTCCCAGTGAAGCCAGATCCACTGCTACCAGCGATGCCAGATCCCTCTCCAAAAGCTTGCTCCCAGCGAAGCCAGATTGTCATAGAGGTGAGAGTGAGCATGTCAGAGCAGTGAGACCAAGAATATCTCGACTGCTACCAGCGAATCCAGATCCACCGCCAACAGCTTGGTCCCAGCGAAGCCAGATTGTCAGGGAGGTGAGAGTAAGCATTCCACCGCTAACAGCTTGCTCCCAGCGAAGCCAGATTGTCAGAGGTGAGAGTGAGCAATCCACCGCTACCAGCTTGCTTTCAGCGAAGCCCGATCCACTGCTACCAGCGATGCCAGATCCCTCTCCAAAAGCTTGCTCCCAGCGAAGCCAGATTGTCAGAGAGGTGAGAGTGAGCATTCCACCGCTACCAGCGAAGCCAGATTGTGACAGTTGAGAGTGAACATTCCACCGCTACCAGCTTGCTCCCAGCGAAGCCAGATTGTCAGAGGTGAGAGTGAGCAATCCACCGCTACCAGCTTGCTTTCAGCGAAGCCCGATCCACTGCTACCAGCGATGCCAGATCCCTCTCCAAAAGCTTGCTCCCAGCGAAGCCAGATTGTCAGAGAGGTGAGAGTGAGCATTCCACCGCTACCAGCGAAGCCAGATTGTGACAGTTGAGAGTGAACATTCCACCGCTACCAGCTTGCTCCCAGCGAAGCC